>OLVO01000005.1_pt1 | contig 275388 bp, 229 predicted proteins | sample 1672571 | NCBI WGS metagenome assembly OLVO01 (sample SAMEA3136700, study PRJEB25190) | human gut metagenome | biome: human gut; feature: human-associated habitat; material: faeces | place: Austria | collected 2013
CTTCGAGACGAATACCATTGGTATAGAAAAAGAAGTGCTTAATGTAGATGATGTGGTTGAAACAGCAAATCATTTCCGGTGTATTGATATTATTATTGATCATGCAAAATTGGCATTGACGGAAAAGTTTATTAAGGAGCTGCATCTGATTCTAAAAAATGGAACCAGTGATTCCAGAAAGGATTGGTTTGCTGTCGGTGATTACAAGAAACTGCCAAATGAAGTCGGCGGTATGGAAACTGCACTTCCGGAAGAAGTAGCAGACAGAATGAAGAAATTGCTGTCAGAGTACAATAACAAGAAAGAAAAGACCTTTGACGATATTCTGGATTTTCATGTGAAGTTTGAACGTATCCATCCATTTCAGGATGGAAATGGTCGTGTGGGAAGATTGATCATGTTTAAGGAGTGCCTGAAATACAATATTGTTCCATTTATTATCGAGGATAATTTGAAAATGTTTTATTATCGAGGATTGAAAGAATGGGACAATGAAAAAGGGGATCTGACTGATACTTGCCTGACAGCACAAGATAGATATAAAGCATACCTGGATTATTTTAGAATTGCATATTAAAAGTGAAAATACTGCGGCACAATATCGTGCGACAGTTCCTGTGAATGCGGATATGCTAGTTCTTTATTATGATATGTCTTTGATTTTATTCCTTTCCGGGAAGATATGCTTGAACGAGACATTGAGCAGACACTGGTTCGAATGTCATAAAGCTTCTTCTGGAGTTTGGAACAGGAGTGTATACGATAATGTATAAGAAAAGAGGGATTATGAAGAAGAAAATATTACTGTGTCTGATAGCACAGCTCATATGTTGGGGTATTATGACGATGTCAGATTATATGGAAGAAACATATAACGACAGTTTCAATCTGATCGTTGTATTTGCGGTCCCCCTGATGTGTGTGGTTCTGTATATTATATTCAGGAGATGGATATATGATAATCAGATGGTGCGGCTGAAAGATGTCGTCATAATCTGCGGGACGTGGCTGATCTGTGGACTGATACTGGGATTTCTGATAGGTGCTTTGGTTACCAATCAAATGTGGATAGTGTCACAGGCTACAGGAGGATGGGAACATCTGCTGAATGGGATAGAATATATGATGTTCGCCATGACACTTGCGGGAATACCATTTGTGACCGTAGTATTAATCGAATCGGTTATAGGAATAGTAAAATTGTTAAGGAGCCGGGAAGGCGTGAGATGAATCTCACGTCTTTTTTCTTAGATTGTGTAATTATGTGATGCTTGAAAAATCAAATAACATATGATAAATGATAAATGTGACATAAAAAGAGTCATGTTTATAAAAAGGTGATTAATGTGAAAGAATTTTTGGAAAAAAATATTACGGCAAAATGTAATAATGATGGAGAATAAAGAGGTATATAAAAAGTTTCCGTTAGCATATCGTGGGAAGAATTAGATACATTTCAGAAGTACTTTGCAGATTATGAAGAACAGTATGTTTTAATAGGTGGCGCAGCCTGTGATATTCTGTTTGAAAGCAATGAAGTTAATTTCAGTACTATTGTGGAATTATTGAAGCGAGTATTTGGATAAAAATGTGATGTAGTATGCAGTTGATTTGTAACACACTTTTACACATTTTGCGGATAATACTATGCGAAAATAAACCGGGTTATGCCAGAAAGCAAAAATCTACAAAGGCTTAAAAAGCCCGAAATACCAAGAAAAACTAAGAAATACGAGGTTATGCAACAATGATAAAAGTGCTATTCATCTGCCACGGCACTCCAGTTTTATGATAATGCATACCCTCGCAGACTGGGGCAGAGTACGGCATAATATGGCGGAAAGTCTTGGAATTACTGCGGTTTAGACTACTAAGGCTCATGGACGGAATGGGGATAAAGGCAAAGGTGTTGGGAGAAATCCTTAGTAGTAATGGACTACTTAGACTCAAGGTGATAGATTTTTATCGATGAAAATAATAAAACTATTGCAATTTTTTGTTTTTTTTGAATATATTATATGTAACAGAGTTGCCCGAAGCCTTTTGGCATTGGGGACCAAGCTGAGACTTGTGCTCAGCTTTTTTACGTTAAGGAGAGATTTTATGGATTTGAAACTTGTGACAAATAAATAGTTGAGTGGAGGGTGCGGACAAAATAACTGTAAAGTAGATTGTTTTTTGCTAGAGAGTACAGATACTAGTTCCCAGGTTAAAGAAGCAATAAAAGAACCAGATCAGTTGCAAAGAACTTCCCAAAGAGAGTATGTAATTGAGCCAACAAAAACAAATGCCGGAACAAGGGTTATTCCAATGACAAATGAAGTGATAGAGATGTTTCGAACAATTATTGAGGATAGACCAGATTATAAGGTTGAAAAAGTGGTAGATGGTTACACGGGATTCCTTTTTCTGGACAAGGATGGAATGACATTTGTAGCCATGCATTTGGAACACAGATTCAATCATATGGTCAGCAGGTACAATGAAATCTATAAGGTTCAGATGCCCAATATTACTCCTCATTCATGTTTGCAGACATACATATTGTTCCAATATGGCAAAGTCCGGCATGAATCCTAAAACACTGCAGTATTTGATGGGACATTCGGATATAACTGTGACACTTAATGCGTATACCAATGTAGGACTTGAGGATGCAGAAAAGGAACTTCAGAAGATGCAGGGACTGGAAAATGCCAGAAAAGAGATGGGAATTTCGGATACGGATGATAAACCTTTGAAACAGAATATGTTCAAGGTGGTATGATAATATAATAAGGAAGAAATATAAAAAGTACTTAAGTTTGTATTGTGCAAAGAAGACAGGTAATATATCTAAATAAGTGTATAGTCGGTCACACATTTTGTGTGACCGTTTTCTGTAATTTTATAAACTTTCTAGTCTAATAGATATTGAAATAATATATATTTTCTTTGGTTCTTATACAGAAGTCGGTATGGAAAACTGCCGGGGTTTCTGCTATTTGATCAAGATGATAATATCTATAGTTTACCATTTATGCGCCGGTGCTTCCGTAATGTTTTATTCCAATATGCCAAAGATTGTATGCAATTATTGCTATGAATAAAGCAATAATAGGTGAAATATGGGCAATCCATAAATGTGGCAAATTTTTTTCAAGCAGGTTTGCAACAGGATAATATCCGGTAAGTGCATAAGGTATAATAAAAGTAAGTACTAACTGCATTTCTTTTGAATAAATTTTTACTGGATAATCACAAAAGTTTTTGAGTCCATAATTATTATCTGTTAATAAGGAAACAATTTCTTCACTTTTTACTGTCCAAAAGCTAATTGTTCCGGTAATGACTGTAATTGCGGAAAATATAATAAAACCAGAAAGGAGGTTGAAACTATAATATATAATCCTTGTTGCAGTCCAGTGGATTTGAAGTCTTTGTAGACTATATATCCAAAAATATATAGAGAAAAATAATCGTGGTAAAAATGTATACTGGAATTGCTGCAAAACTAAATATGTAAAAGGACTTATAGGACGAGTTAAATATAAATCAAATTTTCCACTGTGAACCAATTCACCGATATCTCGCATTGGACTCCAGAAAAAGAAACAACTAAAAGAATAGGACAACCAGCTTGTTGTAAACATAAAAAGAACTTCATATTTGTTCCAACCAGCAATACTGTTGAAATTATAGAATATAACATAAAATCCTGCAAAATATACACCAATCAATATTGTGTTCGCTATCAGCTCAAGCAAGAGTGAAAAATGATACTCTAGTTTTCCTTTCATATATATTATGACAAAGCGAAAATATATTCTAATATAATTCATCACTTATCCTCCTTGTACTATCAGTTTTCTTTTGCCTATAATCCACATAAATTCTGCTAAAAGACACAATAAAAGAATCCATATCATTTGTGTTAGAATTGCAGTCATAATAAATTGGAATTCCATTGGTTGAGTTATAATCGTTACAGGAATCGCATAAATTGCACGAAACGGAAGAAACTGATTTATTTTAGACAATAAATCTGGAAACATTGTTACGGGGATCCATACACCTGATAACAGCTTATATATCGCTCCTAAAAGCATATTCAGAGGCCAGGTTACAATAAGCCAAAATGATAATAGTCCGATGGTAAGAGAATACAAAAATTGAATACAATAAGCCAATACAATTGAAAGTATTCCCAAAAAAAATTGTGTGCGCAATAATATATGTGTAGGCATAATAAACAATGCAATAATAGTTAACGGAATACAGTAGAACACGATTTTTACAATGGTATCTCCTAAATGTCGAGAGAAGACCATTTTTCGGAAATCAATTGGTCGGATCAAATCTGTAACAATATTTCCAGATTGAATCTGAGTATTTATCCATTCAATGGTATTGCATTCAATAAAAGAAGAAATTATAGTAGCAACAACAATATATTTTAAGGTATCTTCTTGATTTAATGCCATGGTTGTTTGGCTGTTCGATAAAAAGAGCGCCTTCCATATGGAAAATTGCAAGTACAAATAAAGTATTTTGGATAAAAATTTAGCACATATTGCACTTGGATAAACCATGTGTTCCTTAATTCCGATTAATATGTAATCAATATATATTTTCATAGACCTCCACCTTCGTATATAGTTCTGATTATTTGCTCAAGTGAGTCATTCATCCGTTTTTTTGGGATAAAATCATCATTATGAGAGGAAGCATTTTTGCGTTTCAATTCCTCTAATGTACCATTGTATAAAAGAGTGCCTTTATCAATTATAAGCATTTTCTGGCATAGAGATTCTATGTCTGAGATATCGTGAGTTGTTAAGATAATAGTGGTTTTTCTTACCTGATTTATTTTAATGATAAAATCTCGTATTTTTGCTTTTGCCAAAACATCTATTCCGATAGTGGGTTCATCAAGAAATAGAACTTCAGGATTATATAGTAAGGCGGCGGCCAAATCTGCTTTCATTCTTTGTCCAAGACTTAGAAGACGAGGAGGCTTGTAAATGAATTCAGGCAGATTTAATATATCGGAAAATATCTCAATATTTTCTCTATAAATATTTTCAGGAATCCGATACATATCCTTAAAGAGTTTAAAAGATTCAATTACTGGAATATCCCAGCAAAGTACACTTCTTTGTCCAAATACAACACCGATTTTTCGCATAATTTCTTTTCTGTTTTTCTTAAAAGTCAATCCATTGATAGAAATTATACCCTTGTCTGGAGTAAGGATACCAGTCAACATTTTTATGGTTGTAGATTTTCCAGCTCCATTTGCTCCTATAAATCCCACAATATCACCTGTTTGAATGGTAAAAGAAATATCATTTACAGCTGGTGTAAATGAATATTTGGGGATAACTAAATGCTTGACAGTGTTATCAATAACAGAACGGTTTTTTATTTTATAACTTTTTGTTAAGTGCTCAACTGTTATGCTCATATTTGTTGCACTCCCTTCTTTTTTTTAGTATAATACCATTAAATTGAATATCAATAAAATTGAAATAATAGATATATTTGTTCAATTTTATTGATGGAAAGGCAATGATATGACAATAGTACAATTAGAAACTTTTTTAAAAATAACAGAAACAGGTAGTTTTACTGCTGCTTCGAATACATTAGGATATGCTCAATCAACGGTTACAACACAAATTAAACAGCTGGAAGATGAGTTGAACTGTCTTTTGTTTGAACGATTAGGGAAAAATATTGTTCTAACATTAGAGGGCGAAAGATTATTACTATATGCACAGAGGATGTTACAACTTGAAAGAGAAATATTACTGGAAGTGCCGAAATCAAAAAATCCTACAGGGATAATAAGGTTAGGGGTTTCTGAATCGTTGTGCTATAACACACTACCTTATATTCTACTGGAATATAAAAAGAGATTTCCAAAAATAGAAATTCAACTTCAATTTATTACCCATGATACCTTTCCTTCAATGTTAAAACAGGGATCTTTGGATTTGGTTTATACCTTGAATCCTTATATTGAATTACCAGAATTGATTATGCTACATAAAAAACCTGAAATATTAGGTTTCTATGCAAGCCCAGAGTATCCGCTTGCAAGTAGAAATCATATTAAGGAGACGGATTTGGAAAATATTCCATTGCTCCTTACCTCACATAGCTGTAATTTTAGGCTGATGCTTATTCAAGATTTGGCAAAGTATTCTATTATACCTAAAATTGAAATAGAGACAAGCAGAAAAGACATATTAAAACAGTTTGCGATAAATCAATTAGGGGTAGCTTTCATACCGGATATGGTAGTCAAAGAAGAAATAGAAAATGGCTCTTTAAAGAGACTTGATTGGGATGGAAATGACTTTGCTATATTTTCGCAGATTTTTATTCATAAAGACAAGCACCTAAATTCAGCAATAGAAGGATTGGTTGAAATAATATTGGAAAGTACTAATGGAAAAGTTACTTAGATATGTGCAATCATTAATATAAAATAATTCCTATTAATGCACACCCCCATCAGTAGTCTGAACCCCCTTAACTGACTACGATTTGACTACTACATACTGCCTTGAATTGCACCATTTTGAAGTATTTTGCAAAAAGTGTAGTTATTAACAGAGAAAATACAATGCCCGGAAAAGCCGATAAACCAACGCAAAACTCGGCATTACAGGGCATTTTAGAACAGGAGAAAATTATGATAAAAATACTTTTCATCTGCCACGGCAATATACTTACTATGCTGGGGCAATAGATGCAAAGTGCTTGATTTTCCTAGGTTTTTCAAGGGCTCGGGGGATGCTGAAGGTCGGATTTAGACCAAGTTTAGACCATTTGAAATGTGTAACAAATAAGACAAAACATGAGCAAATGGGAGCCTTGTACATAGACTGAAATATCGTAGAAAATTACACATTGGAGATTGTTTATGAAGAAAAGAATCATCCGGTGATGTGTGGAAATGTATCCATGCATCACCGGATTTTTTACGTTTCAGGGTTGGATTTTTTATCTCGCTCCATGGCTTCATCGATGGCTCGATTGATAAAGGCGGTTGCACTTTCTCCCATTGCATCAGCGTGATCCTTAATGATGGAACGCTTCTCTGGGGTAACACGAACTTTTATTTCAACGAATCTATCATTGTATTTCTTATTAGCTCTTTTTCGAGCCTCGGTAAGGCCTTTGTAGGAACCAGCTTTTTCTTCGCTCATAGCAGTCCTCCAGAAGTGTATTGGCATAGATAGCCTGTAAAGAGTATAGCACAGACGGGTACATAAGACTATGTAAAAATTATTTTTTTGAAAGGATGACAATCTATGAAAAATCAGAGAAACAGAAGCATGAAGGTACATGCTCAGAGCGGATATAACTACAAGGCAACACCGACCATCATTCTTAAAGGTAACTGGCTCCGGGAGCTTGGCTTTGAGATTGGTGATTACATTACCGTCAGCTGTGAGGATGGAAAGCTGATTATCACACCGGATGCAGAGAAGGCTGCACTTGCTCAGACAGAGGCAGAGTTCATGGCCAAGGAAATGAAGAAGCTTCAGAAGAAGTTTCAGAAGGAAAAGGAATTGCTCCATGCTCAGTTCGTAGCAGAGCAGGCCCCACAGTATGCAGCAGAAAGAGAGGTTAAGTAATTATGGGTAAGATTATTGTTATCGGATCACAGAAGGGTGGCGTGGGTAAAACCACGACCACTTTGAACCTGGCACATTCTCTTCAGAGTATGGGAAAGAAGGTGCTGACCATTGATTTTGACAGCCAGGCAAATCTCACTACCTGCTACGGCGTAGAGGATACCAATGAACTGGAGCATACAATCGGGCATCTGATGATGGCTCAGATTGAAGAGGATGCTCCGGAGAGCCTGGATGCATTTATCCTGAGTAAGGATGGAGTGGATTTTATTCCATCATCTATTTATCTGTCTGTTGTGGATGCTAAGCTCAGAACAGAAATGGGAGCAGAGAGGATGCTGGCAGAGGCTCTAGAGCCCATTAAGGGCAGATATGACTTTGTACTTATAGATACTTGCCCTTCACTCGGAATGCTTACTATCAATGCGCTGGTGGCAGCAGATGAGGTTATCATCACGGTTAATCCTCAGTTCCTTGCGATGATGGGATTACAGAACTTCTTAAGAACGGTCAGCAAGATTAAGAAGCGCATCAATCCGACGCTGACGGTTGCAGGCATTCTGCTTACCATGTGTGAGAGCAGAACCACACTTTGCAAGGTGCTGACAGAGGAAGTGACCGGAAGCTTCCAGGGACAGATCAGGATATTTGAAAACAGGATTCCTTCCACGGTAAAGGTGGGCGAGAGCATCTATTATGGTCTTCCGATTGCTCTCTATAGTAAGAAGGCATCTGCGGGAATCGCTTATAGAAAATTTGCAAAGGAGTTAATCGCTTATGAAGGCTAATAATAAAAGAAAAGTATTTGTAGACGCAGTGGATTTATTGATGGACGATATCGAGGAAAGAGCAGTTCCGAAGGGATTGCAGATGCTTTCGGTGAAGAGCATTAAGCCTTTTCACGACCATCCGTTTCACCTGTACGAGGGAGAACGCTTAGAAGATATGATCGCCAGCATTAAGGAGCATGGAGTCCTGAATCCAGTAATCGTGCAGAAGGTAGATGAAGGATATGAAATGTTTCCTGGTCACAACAAACTGAATGCTGCTAAGCTTGCAGGATTAAAGGAAGTACCGGCAATCGTGAAAACTGGCTTATCTGAGGAAGAGGCTTATGTGTATGTGATTGAGACGAACCTGATGCAGAGGTCCTTTTCAGATTTGCTGATATCGGAGAAGGCAGCGGTGCTAAAGGCAAGATATGAGAAGGAATCCTGTCAGAGCAGAAGAAATGACATTATCGAAGAGATTGCTAGAATGGAAGGAAAAGAGGTTCTGGTCACCTGTGGTCACGGTGACCAAAGGTTGAACACCAGGGATATGATTGGTAAGGAATATGAATTATCCGGAAGCTCGGTTGGTAGACTGTTGAAGCTGAATGATCTCATCAAGCCATTTAAGGATATGGTGGACAGATGTGCTCTTTACACAAAGGTTGCTTTGCAGCTGGCCTTCCTTCCAAAAGAAGAGCAGAACATGGTCTTCGAAGCTGTAAAGGGTAAGAATACCAAAATCACATTGGAGGCTGTGATGAAGCTTCGCAGTCACTCCGGCACACTGACAGAGGCAATGGTTAAGAGACATCTCAGTACTGAACCAGTAAAGAAGAAATGTTATAAGGTGCCAGGAAGGATTGTGGAAAAGTACTTCGAAGGCATGGATCCTAATATGGTGGATAGTATTGTGGAGCAGGCACTCGAAGCCTAGTTCAGGAAGGAAGGTGCCGATGTTTGATGCTGAGAGCCTTAAGAAAATTGATTCCGGATACTTCAATATCATATTGATGGATGACAGAGACATCACCATCCAGAGCAGGAACACCGGGCATTACTGGTATCTGTACTGTACAGAGTATCCGAGTGAGCAATCGCTCATCATATTCCATAAGCACTTTTTCAAGTGCCCATACCATCAGCATGGCAGAGCCAATACTCTGAATCAGGCGCTAAAGAGTATCAGAGGACATGATAAGTTCCAGTTAGAAGTTAGAAAATGCGTATAACCTAAAAGGGCAGCGGTATCTTCGAGATGAGGATACCGCTGCTTTGTTAGTTATGGGTTAGCTTAGAGCTTATTCACCGTAGTAGAGCTTCTTTGCAAGCTCCTGTGCAGCTTTGATATCTGCATAGCCCTGAGATTTACCGAGGTGTAATTCTTCAAGAATCTGTCCCTTGGTGTAATCCTCACAGATGAGGTCCAGGATGCGACCATACTTCGGATTAAGTTCATGAATCTTTTTCAAAAGATCCTGAATAACCATACGAAGAATGACTGTCTCTTCAAGGTTTTCAGGTGATGCAGGCTCAAAACCTTTGCCATCATCTGATGAAGCTTCATCCATAAACTTGTCGAGTGAGAGAACATCATCTGTCTTAAAAGAAGCAAAGTGTTCTCTGACATCGGAGTTGAACTGCTTAAGGGTAGCAGCTTTTGCCTCGATTGCTACCGGTGCAAAGGCTACCAGAACCTTATTCGGTCCGATATGCCAGGTCTCAAGGTTATCCTGGCACATGTTAAAGTGCTTGACCATTTCCCAGTCCACACGGATCGGCACGAGACACTCACCATCGTGAAGAGGGAGATTGTTGTAACTGCGACGGTTGTCGTAGTTGTGGTTGTCATTGGTTGTCTGCTGATTTTCAGTACTTGTCTGTACATTTACGTTGATTTCCATATCGTGCGGCCTCCTGTGTCCGCTGAAAGCGGAACGAAGGCTTCGATATGAAATTCAGATAAGCATCGATTGTCTTATTCATGGCACATCTCCGTTCCGTTAAATAAGCAATCAGGCTTCTTAGCCCCTGATGCGGTTTACAAGGTTCATCACACCACAACTCTAAGAAGGTGCCGCGTCCGGCAGTTGCTTTGTGATGGAGCAGTTTAACGTCATGCTCTGGACACGTTATTTAATTGTCTGATGCGATAGCGTACAGTTCGCTGAATATGTCTGAAAGGTCGGAAGACTTCAGGGCATATACACTTTTAGCACCGTACTTGCTGAGAACAAAATCTACAGTTTCCTGTCCAACATTTGCAGCTACTTCTGCAGCTGTGTTCTCGATGTTGATGAGCCAGTTATTGCGTTCATCTCTTGTCATAGAATTACTTCCTTTCTATGAACAGTTGCCCTAGAGACTGTGTCATTTATTGTGGTTTCAAAAGGCTGTGTTTCGGGCACAGAGTGATCAATTCTGCTTTACAACTTTTGGGAAACCTTTGGAAACTAAATTACGCATTAAATATTTGAGGATGTGAATATTTGATTGATAACCGTATCTGTCTGTGGTATGCTAAAGTCAGTATGCGAAAGTGCGTCCAAAACCGAAAATATAGTTTTTTTCGCAAGTGAAGTTTCTGATTAAATTATAGAAAGGCAATGATGGAATGTCGGCTCCCCGACTTACCCCTGAAGTTTCCCAAGGGTTCCATTTTGAGAATGAATATATGGATGAAATGGTTTTTGCGACATTGTTAATATTGCTGAAGGATGCCTGGGATGAGGTTATTTCAGAGGTTGATTTGATTCAGGTGCTTTATGATGGAGTAGCAGATCCTATAGGATTAAGAGCGTCAGATGGTTCTGTAATTTGTGTTAAAAAAGGAACTGCAAGCAAAGTGTTTGCACGTCAAACGGGCGGAAATGTAAGAAAAGATATCCGAGTAAACGCAAAAGATCCCCGTGTAACAGGGACCATAGAGAAGTACTTTAAGGAAAAGGTGTTAAATCATATTCTTCCGGTAAGGAAAGCAGACTTAGTCGGTTGCTTAAAGCAGATTATTGAAAAAGATGCTGTACTTAGTGATAAGAATCGATATTTGCAATATGCAGATGTAAAGCAAATTGCAAAGTTTCTGTCTGAAATTTATTTATATACTCTGACAAGAGATAATGTTAGGCACGGTGGGAAAAAGATGTCAGGGCAGGATTTAGAAGATTATAAACATCATCCACTGCCATCAATTCATATTCCAATAAAAATTGGAACTTCTGAAAGAAAATATACAGATGCAATATTGGAGTCTTATGCACAAGCCACGGGGCAAGTTTCATTTTCTAAAAAAGATCTTGAAAAACCAGAGTATGCTGAATATGCAGAACATATGGCTGAACAGAGAAACTATTATTTTGCCGCAGAAGCTGTGCGAAGAGGAACCAGGGATATTTATAGTGAAGATGATATAGATCAGTTCACTGTTCTTGAAGGCGAAATATACGAAGGTATTATTGAGACATGGCGGGATCATTACAGAAATGGATTAGCGCGGCTAAGTGCAATTTTTCGTGAGGTTCCTAAAGTAGATATTAGTAAATGCTGGCTTAGAAGGGATACGGATTGGATAGGAAATGCGCAAAGAAAAGGCGTGTGTCATTTCTTAGTTAATGATGAGCGTTTAAAAGGATGGATGAAAGCAGATGATGATCAAAGTATTTAATAGTCGATTTGAAAATTCTTTGAGACTGATCCTGATGCTCAATTGCTATGGAGAGGCCAAAGATTTGGACAGCCTATATATAACGGATTTTATCACCGTGTATGGAAAGGATTTTGGAATATCTGAGGAAAACTTAAATGGTGATAATGATTTTAAATATAGTGAGTTTCAGTCAAGAAAAGTGGCATGCAGAAATGCGCTTAAGGAATTAGTGCTGAATGGTTTAGCACTACCACTTAAGGAAAAAGACGGAATTTTATATTGCATAACGGAAGCCGGTAGAGAGTTCGCAGAAAGTCTCGAAAGTGACTATGCGGCTGAATATAGAGAGTGCGCAGTTTCGGCGAGAACATATTTAAATGAATATACTAATCGACAAGTTGTTGCAATGATTAATAAAAGATCATCGAACCAGACAAAGGGTGGTATAAATGAGTAAAACATTTTGGATAAAGAGTGTAGGAGCGTCGGGAGCCGGAAAACGGTATTCATTTGTCTCATTTGATCCGAGAAAGGTGAACATAATCTATGGCCCTTCAAATTCTGGAAAATCATATATCATAAATTGTATCGATTTTATGTTTTTCGGAGACAGCACACCTTTTACAAAGAATAGTACTGGATACGATACAATTTATATGACCGTTGAAACCAGTACAGGGATCGGGCTGGAGTTTAAGAGAAAAATTATAGATGGGAAAAAGGGCGAAAAGGGAGATACAAAAATTGAAGTAATATCTTCTTCCCAGGATATTAGGTCTGGTGATTATACAAAGGGTGACTTTAATGCGATGATGCTTCGAGTGATGGGTATTGAAGAGACACATAAAATTATTGCATTTCATGATTTTCGATCGGAGAGACTGTCATTAAGATACTTGAGTCATATTTTCTTTTTGGATGAAAATGTAATTTTTACAGATAAGCCTGTGATTGATAATCCGAAGTACGCTAAGCCATATGCAGCAATGTCTATCGTTAACTTCTTACTTACAGGAGATGATTTGAAATCTATCATGCCAGAAATACCGGCAAAGGATAGAGAAATTCGGAGAATCAAGAAGGATGCAATTGTTGCTTATATTTATGATAAAAAAGAAAATTTACGACAACAGAAAGAAGACTTGGAGTCAACGCTGAATCGTGAATCTGAAAAAGGACTGGATGATAAAATTGATGCTACAGTTTTGCAAATAGCATCGATCGAAAAGCAAATAAAGGACCAAACAGCGCGAAGTTCAGAACTATTATCCGAGATATTTGAAATTAGTGCGAAGTTGGAGGAGGCAACCTTTTTAAGAAACAGATATAAAGTATTACGTAGCCAATATAATTCAGATCTGAAAAGATTGCACTTTATCATTGAGGGTGATAACTCGCAAAAGAAAAAAGTGAAAATGGTAGAATGTCCATTTTGTGGTAGCAAAATGGATCGCAACGCTGAAGAAACTAAAGCATATGCAGCGGCGTCAGAAAAAGAAATAGAAACTGTAACAGAGCATATTGAAGATTTAAAATTGGCTGAAAAGGATATTCAGGATCAGATCGATGCGCTAGAAGAAAAAATAAAGCAACTCAATGAGGAGAATGATACATTCATCCATCAGATTAATCAACAGCTACAGCCAAGAGCGCAGGAACTGCTTAGGGCATTGAATTCTTATAAGCGAATTGTTGAGATTAAGAAAGAATTGAGTGCTATAGAGGTGTTGTCTTTCGATTTGGGTGCAGATGCACTTGAAAAAGAAGCGCAAGATGATGGCGAATCACCTATGTATGATCCTAATCCATATCTAATAAATGCTGGATGGCAGAAATGGAGCGATTTGTTTGAAACAATGGTTCAGGCCTGTGCGTATCCTGGAAAACCGAGTGCGAGATTATCCATAGAGACTCATGACGCGGTGGTTGGCGCAAAATTCAAAAAGGATGAAGGCAAGGGATATCGAGCATTTCTAAATGTATTGGTGCTGTTTTCGTTGATGAAGACGTTAGAAACCCAAGGAGTTTATAGGCCGGGATTAATGGTTTTAGATTCGCCGATTCTTTCTTTAAAAGAGAAAAAAGCAAAGTTCAAAATCACAGCTGCAGATAAGGCAGATCCGGGAATGAGAGAATCGCTGTTCCAATATCTTGTTGATAACTGTGGAGACAACCAGATTATCATTGCAGAAAATGAAATTCCAGAAACGGATAATATGGATTACAGCAAGGCAAAACTAATTGGTTTTGGTCAGGAAGAAGGAGACCGAGAGGGATTCCTTCTGGATTCAAATAAACCGAGTGAAGAATAGTTGTTTGAATAGTAGGAGAATTGAAGGATGGCTAAAAACATCAGTTATAACAAACTTTGGAAACTGTTGATTGATAAGAATATGAATAAAATTGATTTGCGAGATAAAAGTCAAATCAGTACAGCATCCCTAGCCAAATTAGGAAGGAATGAAAACTTAACAACAGCAGTATTGCTTAAAATATGTAATGCGCTTGATTGCGACATATCAGACATTATGGAAGTGATAGAATCTGAAGAACAGTCGCATGATAATGAAATAGATAAGAAAAGATAATATTTGGTCCCATGTCAAGATTTAGTACAAGTTAAAATGAGAAGCAAGATATCCTGAGCGGGAGACACCTAGAAATTTCAACATTCCGGAGACGGAAACTCGGCGTCCAGCCTTTTTGGCAACTTCCGTCTTCTCAGACACTTCGAGATATCAGAATTGTCTGGTGTGAGCATGAATAAGCTGTCTTGCTCCAAGCTTTGATAGACGTGCTTAATCATAAAATCGAAAGGAAACAAGCAATATCAGAAGTATCGAAAAGACTTAGGAAAGAAGCTGAATTACGTGGACTTGAAATCGATGTAAAAGTTCGTAATGATAATGGTATTTCTCTTCAGATGAACTGCCTCGAATATGCGTATATTGACGGAAAGTTTGGGTTACATGTTACGCGTGGATGGTACTTTGATATAGTCAATACATATCGAAATGATCAAGATGAATTTTATAAATTATTAAAGGAGGTGAGGATTGTGTCAGAAGCTTCCGTAAAAAATAAATCCGCATTTAAAGAATGGCTTGAGCGTACTATGTCGAATAAAGGCGCTTTAGACATTATCGCAGAATTAGGTGCTTTGGAGATATTATTGAAGAAAAAAGGTGTCATTGGTAAACGTATTCTTGAAATTGATGATTCTAATGAAATATCTCTCCTGATAGATAATATCAAGAGTAATAAAGGAATAAGAATTCATTCGAGGAGCCGGAGACATTTTGTTATTAGTGATTTATCCAAGTACAAGGAATTCCTTGAGCGTAAGAATCTTGATAGGAAGACAGAAGAAAGGAATACGCACATAAATAAGTCGAATTTTTATCTATGGTTGACAGAGGAAAAAGGCCTCGCTGCACCTTCAGGAAGAAGTTATGCTTCAGCAATTAATAGGTGTGATTCTTTCTGCTCTGAACATAATATTGGTACAGGTAGAATTTATGGTGAGGAATCGTTAGATAAATTAAAAAGAAATATAGAGCTCTTGATTTTAGATGTTGAGTTTAAAAAGAATAATGAAACGCAGCATAATAGGTTAACTGCTGCATTATCGAAATATTTGGAGTTCTTAGGTGTAAAAGAAAGTGGAAAGCTTCAAAAGTCAAAAGGTGAAAAGGATTCCTTAAAAGAAAAAATAAGCCAGGATGAGATGAATCGAATAAGAGAGACGCTGAAACTCTCACGTTTTGAATATGGATTTAAAGATGATGTCGTTGAAATTTATCGATTTCGAGCGTCATATGAGGAAGTTAACGGTATGGATTGTCCATTGGATGATGGCATATTGCTTGACACTATCAGAGAGATGGGGTTTGAGTTTGATGGAAAAATCTATCTCATCGCAGATGATAGTATAAAGGTTATCGTTGATCAGATTAATGATTATAAGAATCAGGGGATTAATATTGTTTATTATGAATCGCTTTATGATCTTAAGTCATATGAATATTTTGATGCAAAGATTGTATCGGCGGATATGTTGAGGGCAGTAATAAAGTATCTTATGCCACAATTTCGTTACAAAAGCAATTATTTTGCTTTACTTTCAGAGCGCCAAACGGAGTTAGAACTGATAAGAAATGACATTATCAGAGTTTGGGGTGGAAAAACTTTGCAGACCATGGATGAACTCTCCTTGAAATTACCGCTGATTCCGATGGATAAGATAAAATCCACATTGGCTAAACAGTCAGTATTCGTACGGAATTCTGCAGAAACATATATGCAGGCGGAGTGGTTTGAAGCAGACGAAGAGGAGATAGTGTGTCTTGCAGACTACATAGATGGACAGTGTGAAGAAAACGGAGGGGTTTCATTAGATGAGATTCCATTTGATCGTTTAATTGAGGCAAATCCGGAAATTTCTGAGACAGCACTTTATACCTGTTTCTGCAAACTGGTTGAGAATCGTTTTGACAGAAATGCCAGAATGTTGACACGTAAAGGAGCAAGCAAAAATACATATACTGCCGTAATTGAATTTTGTCGTAAACATGATAAGTGCACATATGACCGCCTTGAATATATAGCTAAACAGGTCGCTGGTACCATCAGACAACCAGATATTGTTGAGGCAGCTAATGCTGTCATGGTTCGTGTTGATAAGAATGATTTTATTGCGGACAGGTTTATCCAGTTTGATACGGATCGTATAGATGCGGCACTTGACTATGTAGTTACCAATGATTTTATCGGAATGCGTGAAATAACTACATTCAGTATGTTTCCTTTCTGTGGATATGGATGGAACCTTTATTTGCTTGAAAGTTATTGCCGCAGGTTCAGCAAAAAATATAAGTATGAGACGCGTCGCGCAAATTCATCTAATTCTGGGGCAATAGTGATTAATTCATGTTCACTTAATTACCATGAAATTATGACACAAGCTGTTGCACGTTCTGGAAGAGAATTGCAGCAGAACGAAGTCTTTGATTTTCTGATAGAGGCTGGATATATGGAAAGAAAGATATACAGCGACATTGATTCACTGATCAACGAAGCTGCTCAGTTGAGGGAAAGGAGAAAGTAAGCTTGTATTCATATACTTATGATGAAGAAACAGGTGGGATTCTTCTGAATTCCACGCCTACGATATTTTCTAAGGAACCAAGACCGGTATATGCACCGGAACTTGATTTGCTTGGATTTGATAAATACTGGAAATATGACAAGCAATTGGATATCCCATATATGTGGGCAGAGTCCGTTCAATATTGGTATAGAGGAAAGCAGGTGGCAAAACTCAAAGGTGGTAATTTGTACGAGGCACCAGAAATAATCATTTCAAAGGATATGGAAGGTAACTCTGTTCAGCCGGAGCCAGACGGAGGCGCGTTGCGTCCTGTCGATATAGATAGAATGGTTAAAAAGAATCTCGATATGATTGACATCATAGAGAATACTACAATTAAAAAGATTGTAAACGTATATGAGAAGTATAAAAATAAGCTCGATATATTTCACGTAGCATTCTCAGGAGGAAAGGACAGCGCGGTACTCTTAGATTTAGTAAAACGTGCGCTGCCTAAGGGAAGCTTTGTTGTTGTCTTTGGTGACACGGGAATGGAATTCCCAGACACATACGCTGCAGTTGAAAAAGAAATGCAGGCTTGTGAAGAGAATGAAACGCCTTTTTTTGTGGCCAGTTCACACTTTGATCCGCATGAGTCTTGGAAAATCTTCGGTCCGCCAGCTAGGGTGTTGCGTTGGTGTTGTAGCGTTCATAAGAGTACACCACAGACATTGAAGCTTAGGGAAATCACCGGTAAAAATGACTATGTGGGAATGGACTTTGTCGGTGTCCGCAAGCATGAAAGTGTGGCCAGGAGCGAATACCAGTATGAAAATTATGGGAAGAAACAAAAGGGACAATATAGTTTTAATGCGATTTTGGAATGGACATCAGCGGAGGTATGGCTTTATATCTTTGCAAAGGGCATCTATGTTAATGAAGCTTATAAAAAGGGAAACTCCAGAGCTGGATGCCTTTTTTGTCCAATGGGTGGCAATAAAGGTGATTATATCCAATATTGTTCATATCCAACGGAAGTGTCAAAGTATGTAGATTTGATAAAATCCATGGATGCAAGGGACAAGGATAATGAAAATGCCCTCAGCACATATGTATCTAAGGGAGGATGGAATGCTCGAAAAAATGGAAGAGATTTGACGATTAATAAGCAAAAGTATAAAGACGAAGTACGGGATCGAAAGCTTATTATTACGGTAGAGAGTCCATCAACAGATTGGCGAGAATGGATTAAAACACTTGGACAGATTCCGTTTGACTTTTCATTTGAGCAAACTTCAGAAGGATATGTTGTCTCATGTGATGCATCGTTATCAAAGAAATATCCAAAAGAAATTAAGAAGTTTAAGCAGGTATTTCATAAGGCTGCATATTGTACAGGATGCCGTGTTTGTGAGACAAATTGCAGGAATGGCTGTATTATATTTGAACATGGTCTTAAAATTGATGGGTGTGTCCATTGTGGACAATGTCATGAAATAGATGATGGATGCTTGTTATTTCATTCATTAAGAACAACGATAGGAGGAAGCATGAAAGATAAAAGTTTAAATTCATTTGCGAATCATGCACCAAAAGTGGAGTGGATCAGAGAATTCTTTGAGCTTGGAAATGAGTATTGGGATAACAATACTTTGAACAAGAAAAATCAGGAGCCAAAAGTAAAAAGATTCTTTAGAGAATCAGGAATTACAGATAAAAATAATAAAACAACAGAACTCTATGATATAGTTTTAAAACTTGGTTGGGAAAGCGAAACATCTTGGGGGGTTATGATAGCAAATTTTGTTGAGAATCCACAGTTTGCGTGGTACATAAATAATTTAGATATCGGCATCTTTTATCCGCGAAATAAAGTAAGTGATCTTTTAGTGGCGGAGGGAGTTAGTAAGGCAGATGCGACCTCAATCATAAATGCCTTTAAGAGATTTTGTGAATTGCCAATGGGAACTTCACTAAATTGGGGATGTGTAGAAGAGAAAGGTAGGCAGATTGATGCTGTCTGCAGAACTAAATGTCTTATTTCTGACAACCGTGTTGTTCTCTATGCTCTCTATAAATTTGCTGAGGCGTGCAATGACTACAAGGAGTTTACACTTGCGTGGATGATGAATGATGATATAGATCGTGATGGCATTAGCCCGACACGACTTTTGGGGCTCGAATACGAAGAGACTAAGTCGATCTTGATGGGGTTGACAACGAAGTACCCCGATTTCATAAATGCTACGTTTACGAACGACCTGGATAAAATATCATTGACGGATAAGACATCGAAGGATGTACTACGTCTTTTTGAGGAGGATTAATCATGGCTGGATTCGGAAGAGGAAAATATGATCAGTTTTTCGATGTCGATGAGAAATACTTCCCGTGTATCGATGATTCTGCAATTGCTGGAGGTGCACGATGGGAAACTACTTATCCTCATGCGACATTCATTAAGCTTCTACGAGCAACGGAAAATATGCTGGGAGGAAGCACAAATCGTTCCATTTGGATTCATGGTGCATACGGAACCGGAAAATCACAGTGCGCCTTTGCACTGAAGCGTATTCTGGAAGTTCCTGAGGACGAGCTGAAAACTTACTGGAATAGTTATGATGTGCTTAAAAAGGAAAGAGACCTTCTGACAAAGCTTCTTGGCCACAGGGACAGAGGAATTGTGACAGTTTACAGATATGCGACAGGTGGAATCAACACTCCTCAGAAATTCTTTGCTGACATTCAGGAGAGTGTACGTAAAGCTTTAGAAAATAACAATCGCGTTACGTATATGGGTGAAAATACCCTCAAAGAGAATGTCATCTCGTGGATAGAAGATCCGGCGCATAAAAGATTTTTTAATGATCTTCTTCAGAAGCCGGAATGGACTGCGAAATTCTCTCAATCCGATGCGGATGAAGTCCTCAATATGTTGAAGAAATCCGGCGATATAAAGGATTTACTGTCAAATATTTTTGAGCTTGCGGACAAAGAAGGAATCACAGCAATGAATCTTGATGCCGACAGACTGAAAGCATGGCTCAAGGATGTTATTGACCAGAATCACATAAAGATCGTATTTTTCTGGGATGAGTTCAGCAAATTCTTTGAAAACAACAAATACTCTCTTGATGAGTTTCAGAAAGTTGTTGCCCTTTGTCAAGAGAGTCCGTTCTATTTCGTTATCGTTACTCATCAGGCGGGGAGCATTATTGACGATCAGGATGAATCATGGAAGGTTGTTCAACAACGCTTTGATAAGGTTGAGATTACGCTTCCAAACAATATTGCTTTTGATCTCATCGGTCATGCTTTCAAGGTTAAATCAGCAGCTGCAGATACATGGAATAACTGTGCCGATGCACTAAACAGTCGCCTCAGTGATTCAAGAAATGCTGTAATGAAAGCAGCAAATATCACGGATCAGAAAGTTATTAAGGACATTATGCCACTTCATCCTATGGCAGCACTTGTTCTTAAAAATATCGCGGAAGCGTTCGCTTCCAATCAGCGAAGCATGTTTGATTTCATCAAGGTAAGGGACGACTCTCAGGCGTTCCAGTGGTTTATTTCTAACTACGGTCCAGATGACGATTATCCACTTCTGACTATCGATATGCTTTGGGACTTCTTCTATGAAAAGGGTAAGGATAACCTATCTCCTGATATTAGAATGATCCTCGATGCTTATCCACTGCAGAAAAATCTCAGGGACGATGAAAAGCGTGTCCTGAAAGCCATCCTTATCATGCAGGCGATTGATAAGCGCTTGGGCGGCGAACTAGATGTTCTGAAGCCTACGGAACAGAATATTAGTTATGCTTTTGAAGGTATAACTTCCGGAATGGATACGAAATGTAAGAATCTTGCGAAAATGCTCTGTAAGAGCGGAGTGCTTGTACATACACCTATCGGTAACAACAAGTTTGCCTATGGTGTGGCGGTACTTGCCGGGGATCAAGTGAAAATAAACGAGTATAAAAAATCAATCAGAAGTAGTAGCTCAACTGCAAGTCTTGTTAGTGATGGAAAGCTTGGAACTTGTCTTTCTTTGAATCCGCCACTCAGACTTCGTTTTGCCGAAGATTATACGACAGGTCAGATAACCACAGTGACGATAAATGACATCACGAAAACAATCAATATATTAAAAAATCGTCAGGAAAACTGGCATTTTAATGCGGTTATTGCTTTTGCAAAAGACACGACAGAAGGCGTCGCTTTACGTGATAAGATTAAGGCGGCAGTGAGAAGTGGAGATTATGACAACATTCTGTTTATTGATGCCACGTCAAGCCCGTTGGGGGATGATGATTTTGATACTTACGTCGAGTACTCAGCAATGGCAAATTACTATCAGGGTAATAACAACCCTTCTGCAAGGGAAAATGCTAACAAAGCGAAACAGATTCTTTCTATAATATGGAAGAATCGTATCTATAACGGATTATTCACGATTTGGAGTAAGGATTATCCTGATGGGGAGAAAGTATCTAGTGGGTCAGCTGTGTCGGATATCCTTCAGACTGTCGTACTCAAAAAATTCAGATATGTGCCTGATTTTGGTAAAGGACTTACGGAATCTCAGTTTAAGTTATCAAATGCAAAAGCGGCTGCTTTGTGTGGCATTAACCAAAAAACAAGTGGCGTAGTGGCTGGTGCAGAAAAGAGCGCTTTAGCCGGTGTATGGAATATTGCTGATTATTGGACGAAGCCAGAGACATCAGGCATGGGTATTTCTATTATAAAATCTGCTGTTGAAGATAGGATCAAAGATCTTTTTGATAACGATAAATCGGTTTCGGTTCTTGATGTGTATGGTCTTCTTGTATCTAAATTTGGCTATGCACAGTGCAATCTGACGGCATTTATCATGGGATTTCTTCTTAAGGAATACAGTTATACGAAATACCGTTACATTGATCAAAATGGTGCTAATGGAGAGCTGAATCCGGACAAGCTTGCAGAGCTTATCGGAAACTGCATAAGTAAGGAAATGTCTACTTACATCGTGAAAATGACAAAGGAAGAACGTGCCTTCTATGAAACCACAGAAAAAGCATGGGGGATTCTGGAGAATACACTCTCATCTCCAGCTAAGGCATCAACTGCGGTGAAGTCAAAAATGCAGAATCTGGGATTACCGGTATGGTGCTTAAAGGATGTAGATGCTGACGGCGTTTACGGCATCGTATCCAAGTATATACTTCTTGTGCAGAAAGAGGGTGAAGATGCACATCAGATTGCGAAAGAGATAGGTGCAGAAGCGCTTAAAAACGAGAAATTAGTAGATTATCTTCATAACTTGCTGACTCCGGAAAACTGCCGAAAAGGCATGCTGAAATTCGTTGAACACTACGATGGCGGTATGCTGAGGAACTTAGCAGATAAGATTGGAGCAAGTGACGACAATATTATAAAAGATATTGGAAGGTTGTTTTCTGTGGAATATTCCAGTCTTTGGAATCTTGATACAGGTGAAGACAGGATCAAAGAACTTATAACTGATTATACATATGTAAATGTCACTAACGAAATTCTGCATGTTACAGCTCACTCCAAGAATGATGCGGATACGGAATGGCAGGACAAACTGAAATTCACAATGTGTTCGTGTGAAACTCTTCAGGAGGAATATCCAAATCTGAAAGATGTGTTTGAATTTCTAAAGAAAATATATCTTGACTCGGATATTCTTCCGGAACCGATGAGAACCTACACAGATGATCTGGTAAGCAATTCGGCTGCACTTGATAGTTATCTTTCAAATGAGATTCCTGCATTCATGAGGATCTATGCTCCTTATCTGGATGGCTTGAATGAAGATGATGCGATTCAGCTAAGGACGGCAGAGCTTGCCGATATTTTTAAAAAGTCAAGAACAGAGAGTAATGCAATCGTAAAGAAGGTTGCTGATGGATTCCGCAAGAATCAGACAAAGACACAGCTCTTTAAGTTATGGAAAGATAAGACAGATACTAAGACTCCTGCTACCTGGTCTACAGTAAATCGTACGCCAATTTTAGCAGTAGTTTCGAAGAAGGAATATGATCAGGCTAGAAAGACTTTTGAAATTCTAAATAGAGGTACTGCTAGTGAAAAGGAATTCAATGAAGCGTTGGAGTTCCTGAGTGATGCACAGCTTTTTGATAACTTAAATGACAAACAAAAGGTCGATGAAGCATTTTGTAGTATATTGGGCACTTATAGAAAAATCCTTACTGACATTGAAAAAGTCAGAGATTCCTTGGAGTCTATGCCTATAGATGCTTACGAGTGGAATTCACACCCTCGAATTCGCGAAAAAATAGGTGAACTTGCCAAGGCTGAATATGATGCAGGAGGAAGTGACAAGGCTATTGTCAAGATTAATTCCATGAACAGTGATGAACTGAAGGAATATCTAATTTCACTGGTAAAAGAGAGTATGACATTCGGTATAGAGATTATTAATGGAGGTGAATAATCCTCATGAATATGAAACCAATGGAGGACTATTTTGCTTCAAAAATTCACAAGCCTTTCTACATGGTGGTTGGCGATAAGGAGTACAGAGAAGCAATAGATAGCTTTAAAAGCAGGGCAATCAGTATATTGCATATCAATGAGTGCTGTAAAAATTTTGACAAACTCCCTGACTTAGATGTAATGAGAGAAAAACTTGAAACAGCTGATGTTTCATTTTCCTACAATAATATTGTTATGATCGGATTGGGTGAGTATCTTGCTTTATGCGGTGACAAAAGAGCTAATGACATTTTAGGGGAACTGAAAGATTACAATTTGGGGAATGCTCAGGTCGTTTTGCTACTTAGATGTGTAGAACCACAGGTAAGAGCACTTGTAAAGAATGATAAAAGGTTGATTGAAAGTGGTAGGGTTGCCTTCGGTGATGATCTTACTACATCGTTGCACTTTAGATTTTCTGATCCCGGGCTTGGAATATATAAAATTAATGGTGTAAAAAACCTCTTGAAGGTTCTTGAGAACGGTGCAGATAATGAAATTTCTGTGAATACTGTAATGAAATTCAAGGATTCCTTGCTTCCAATACAACTTGTAAGAAATTCTTATGAAGCAATTTCCAAAAACTTAAACATGGATGAAGTTCCTAAGGAATATGGGACGGAAAGCATGTGGGAAAAGATGCTTACAGATCTTCGGAATAAGAATTTTAAGACGGACATGTTGTTTAAAGAGTATGGATTTACAGATTTTCAGGATGCAGATTTTTATGACTTGCTATATGGAGAAGAGTACAATAGTTGGTTGTTTTACATCTATCTGGTGATGAATGTCAAAGCATATGAAGGTAAATATTTGGGCTATGTCCTAAAAAAAAGCAAAGACCTTGACAGCTTTAAGAAGGAAATACTATGTGACATTATCGGTGTTTCCCATACAAGCGCAGAGTATCAGGAATTTTATAAGGAAAGAAAAAGATTACTGTCACACTACCCGGAAGCAGAAATTGCTCCTTTTGTAAATGAAAATCGTGTAAATGTCAGCGAAAGTGTCTATAAATTAACTGATAATACGATGGTTGAGAAGCAGGAAATAATCATTTGGGTTGCCAACAATGGGATACCTGAAAATCTTGGGAATCTATATCCCGACCTTGCTGCATATATCAACAGATATCCGTTTAATGGGAATGGGCTTAATGATGCGTTTGCTGCCAGAATTACGACATATTTTGAGAAATATAAGGAACTTAAACTCCGGAATAGACTTAACGATGATTTCTCGAAAGAAGTAGATAAACTTGCGCTTGAGAGAATATATAATCGCCTTCCAAAGAGAGACGAGCTTGTTAAAGAAAAGAATGATGGATTCACACAACTCTTTTGGATTGACGCGCTTGGAGTGGAATATCTAGGATACATTGTAGAGCTTGCAAGAAGACGAGGACTGAAGGTTTCCATAGAAATCGGAAGGGCTGAGTTGCCCACTATTACTTGTGAGAACAATGCATTTTTTTATAACTGGCCTGAAGATTTGAGACATCCGAAAGAAGAGGAACTTGACGAGATAAAGCATAAGGAAAAAGGCGGATACTATTATAGCACCCAAAATCCATACCCTATTCACTTGGCAAAAGAGTTGGAAATTATAGAAAAAGCTGTCAACGACATTGCTACAACTTTGGGACTTAGAAAATATGACCGCGTTGTGCTTGCGAGCGATCACGGAGCATCACGTCTTGCTGTGTTGCGCCACAAGGAAGAAAAATATGAAACTGATACGCAGGGCAAGCATTCAGGAAGATGTTGTAAGTTCTTTCCAGGATGTAATCTTCCTTTCGCAATAGATGAAGAAGATCGTGGATATATAGTTCTTGCTGATTATGGAAGATTCAAGGGCAGCAGAGCGTCCAATGTTGAAGTTCACGGAGGAGCTTCTCTTGAAGAGGTAATTGTACCTATTATAACCTTTTCTCTTAATGATAGCAGCTTTGTTGTTACAGTTGTTGATGGAGAAAAAATAAAGGCTGATTATAAAAAGGGAATCACTGTAAACCTGTATGTTAATAAAACTATAAGGGATAATTTGACCATAGGATATGAGAATAAGAGATATCAGTCAGAACGCATTGATGATAATCATTTCAAGGTTGATATTTCGGATATTAAAAAGGCAGGAACGTATCCTGTAGATGTTTATCTGGGTAACGATCTCGCAAGTCATATTCAAGTTGATGCGGCGGGCAAGAGTGCAGCCATGAATGATGACTTTGATGATCTGTTTTGATAAGGAGGAATCCTAGTGACTATTACTGAGGAAAAATTAAAGAACTGTTTTGATGAGATGGTTGTGTACAAAGATCTCAAAAAGCAGAGCAATGTCTTTTCTGCACTTAGCCTTCCGTCTTTTATGAGGGATTGGATACTTAGAAAATTTGAAGATGAGAATGGCGTTTTCGATGCGGATAAGGTTTCAAAATTTGTACATACTTATCTTCCTAAAAAAGAAGATTGGAATTCTATAAAGAATCGTGTAGTTATAGAACAGGAGACAGTAAGATTTTTAGCCAAGGTGTCTATTGACATAGACATAAAGACAGGACAGGTCTCCTTCTCTCTGCCTGATTTTGGTCTGTCATATAAAGATACAATGATTGATGAAGAGGTTTGGAACGAATGTAAGGAAGACCTTGTTAATGGACATGAAACGTGGGGAATGGTCGAATTAGGGTATCAGTCTCCTGACGAATATGATCATGAGTGGTCATTCAATGTAAATAAAAATAAGGATAGATCCAAAGCCGGCAAAAAGGGAAAAATTAAGTTGCTTTCTTTTAAACCATTTTGCCCGTACAGAATAGATATTGATTATTTTAAGGCTGCAAGAAAAGAATTCTCCACTAAGGAATGGATTGATATTATTCTTGGAGCAGTGGACTATAACGCTGATGGGTATAACGATGATGAAGAAAAGAAACTCACCATGCTTACACGGTTGCTTCCTTTTATAGAGAAAAGATTAAATTTAATAGAATTAGCGCCTAAGGGAACTGGAAAATCCTATTTATTTGGACGCGTAAGCCGCTTTGGTTGGCTGTCGAGCGGTGGAACAATGAGCCGTGCGAAAATGTTTTATGATCAAAACCGTCATACAGAAGGGTTGGTGGCAGGAAACGATTTTATCACGCTCGATGAAGTACAGACGATATCTTTCACAGATACTGATGAAATGAGAGCGGCCCTTAAGGGATATCTTGAATCGGGTGTCTATACCGTCGGAAATCATGAAGGCACTGCTTATGCAGGAATGATTTTATGCGGAAATATCAGTAAAGCGTCTATGGAAGAAGATGGCTATGGAAACATGTTTGTGGAGTTACCGAAAGTTTTTCATGAATCTGCGCTGATTGATAGGTTCCATGGTTTTATAAAAGGGTGGAATATTCCAAGAATGAATGATGACTTAAAAGCGTCTGGCTGGGCTTTAAATTCAGAATACTTTTGCTCAATTATGCATGAATTAAGAGATGATATGAGTTATAGGGCAATAGTTGATGAACTTGTTGTTGTCCCGGATGGTGCAGATACAAGAGATACGGAAGCAGTAAAGAGAATTTCTACGGCATATTTAAAGCTTCTCTTCCCAAATGTAAGACAGCCCGGAGATATTTCATCTGATGATTTTAAGCGATACTGTTTGGACAGGGCAAGAAAAATGAGAGATATCATTAAATATCAGCTAGGTTTACTTGATGATGAGTACAAAGGAAAGGATATACCTGCATTTACTGTATGCAGAGATTATGACAAAGATTAAGATGGCAGACTGTTATATTTGCGGAAAAAAAGATATCAGTAAAAATGAAATAGGGCTTACCAAAAAACTGATGGGGAAAAGCTCTAAGAATTTTTATTGCATATCTTGTTTGGCTGAACAATTGGAAGTGACTACGGAGGAACTTCAGGACAAAATCGAAGAGTTTAAGAATGAAGGATGTAAACTCTTTCAGTAAGGCAGGGGGAATTGAATGATATATGCGGATAATGCAGCGACAACAAAATTAGATCCGGATGCGTTAGAAGCTGCAATACCATTTTTGACTGAGAAATATGGAAATGCTTCACAATCATATTTCTTTGCTAAGCCGGCGAAGAAGGCAATTAACGATGCCCGTGAGATTATTGCCGATTGCATCGGAGCTGAACCAGAGGAAATCTATTTTACCTCCGGCGGCACAGAAAGTGATAACTGGGCAATCAAAAGCTCAATATTTTCAGGTGAGGAAAAGCGGACGACCATCACTTCCGAAATCGAACACCATGCAATTTTGAATACCTGTGCTACCATAGAACGACTTGGATTTCCGGTAGTTTACCTGCCTGTGACGGATGAAGGCATCGTGCAACCGGAAGAGTTGGAGACTTACATCACGGACAGAACTAGGCTTATTTCCATTATGATGGCAAACAATGAAATCGGTACGATTGAGCCTGTCGCAGAGCTTGCCAAGATTGCACATGAACACGGAGCTTTGTTTCACACCGATGCAGTACAGGCAGTAGGGCACATTCCAATTGATGTGAAGAAGCTTGGCATTGACATGCTCTCTGCGTCAGCTCATAAGTTTGGTGGAATGAAGGGTAGTGGATTTCTTTATATCCGTAAAGGTGTACCACTCTCATCATTTGCCGATGGCGGTTCTCAAGAGCATGGTAGACGTGCTGGTACGGAGAATGTCGCTGCTATCGTGGCTATGGCAGTAGCACTTAAAAAGAGTTGTAGCCACATGGAAGAAACTACGCAGAAACTTTGTAAGTTAAATCAGATTTTTCAAGATACATTGAAAGCTTCTGGTATTGAGTACAGGATAAATGGTGGTTGTAATCGTCTGCCCGGAAACACGAACATTTCTATTAAGGGAGCGGAGGGCGAGATGCTACTTCATCGAATGGATTTGAAGGGAATTTGTATTTCTACTGGCTCTGCTTGTGATTCAGTAAATACTCGCGTCTCTCATGTGATAAAAGCGATTCATGTGCCAGAAGAATATGCAGAAGGTACTATTCGTGTCACTTTCGGTGCGGAGAATACAGAGGAGGAAGCAGTTACAATTGCGGAGTCGTTGGTAGGAATATTGAAGACGATGTAGTTATAATCAAATCGTTGGTCGGAGTATCATAATGCAGATAGGCTTTTACAGATTTTTCTGCTTAGATTATAAGCCATGGATGGAAACCTGCTGACGATAGAAGAGGACTAAACAGAAGATACAAACTGAATGGATGATCATAACGGAAACCCGCATCACACGAAGGGCTTTCTGATTTATGTTTTTGAGAATAAGATATTTCATTTCATCTCCATCTGCTCTCAGTTGGAGACCTGGCAATTACGGGGGAATTTTTACCATCTGCTCGCAGATAATCTTGTGATCAACGTTATTGCTACATTCGATGATGAGCTCACAGATTTGTTAATAGGAGTGGTTTCACATGGCGTAATAGAGAAGATTCCGTGAGACAGCCGATACGATGTTCTCTATAAATTTTTGACTGTAGGATTTGATGAGCTCATTTCTTGGTGAAACCGATGCCTTCTTTTGTGCACAGGTTAATTTTACAGAATGATATTCGAAGGAGGTGACAAAGTGGGAGATAAGGCGAAATATCATCATTTAATTCCGCAGACATATATATCCGCATGGGGAAATATATCGGGTACGATTTCTTACAAAGAATTAAAAACTGGTATGTGTGGTAAGAAAAACAAAGATAATATCTTAGGCATTAATCATTATCATTCCATTATTGCAGGCATGCCTATTTGTACAGAGGATGATGTTAAGGAAATTTTTGCAATTCTGAAAGATTACAATGTTGAATATCAAGGGAAAGTGATTACTGATTTAATGCAGATTAATCAGATATACTATGACTTTGAAAATTGGAAGATTACACGTAAATCGGATGGCACAATTGCATCGAAAAAACCCATTAAATCAGCGATTGATCAGGTTAAGATAAGAGATATCGAAACGCTATGGTCAACAAAATATGAAAACCATTGGCCAGAAGTTAGAACGGAGATTGAAAAAAGAGTATTAAAAGCTAGTGGAGAAATAGAGGAATTTCAAAAAGACTTTCTTATGAAATTTTATGTCTCAATTGATTGGAGAAGTTCAGCTACGGATCCTTTATTTGCAAAAGAGTTTAAGCGGCTTAGCACAGATATACTTCAGATGGATCAGGTTGAAATTCCAAAAGATGAAAGAGGATTACCTTTTTTTGAAACCATGGCAGATTATTTCGAGCATTGTTTAATTTTGAAGACATTTAGAAGATTCCTGCATGATGAAGGGACGATGTGTGTGCAGATTGAGGCTTCTGAAAAAAATACAAATTTTCATTTTCTGATAGCAGATGGAAAATCAAGATTTATTACAAGTGATAATCCTTCTTTTATATGTCTGAGAGAAGATGGACTGAAGGTTGGATTGATGCCTATTACGCCTAGAATTCTATTGGCTCAAGGAAAATCTGGTAATTCAGATAATGTTTATTATGTAACACATATTACAGAGGAAGCAGTGGAACGATACAACAAGAAGATAGAAGAAAATGCCCTGCAATATATTATTTATGATAATACAGGCAAATAGACAACAACAGCGGCCTCTGGCGATGAACCAGGAGCCGCTTTCCTTTTAGTCCTTTTTATAAAATTGGGTCTCATACCCGTCGCCTCGGATCAGGATGTCTGGCATCCAGGCGGGAGATTGCCCCATGATGGAGGTAGTGCTGCTGACATCGGTTCCTTCAGGGCATTCGATGATAAGCTCATCATGGACATGACCGCAGATCTGTTGATCGGAAAGATTTTGCATAGCGTAGCACAGCAGATCTCTGGATACAGCCTGTACAATATTTTCTACGAATTTCGGACCGTAGCTTTCGATGCGTTCCCATTTCTTGGTGGGACCGATGCCTTCGTAGGTGACGGATTCACCGCCGAATCTGTTTTCACCAATCTTTGGCTTCGCATAGCTGAGTACTCTGCCGGAAGGAAGCTTGATTAAGAGCATTCCGCTTTTGTAACAGAAATGAATTCCATTTACTTCAGTAGGGATGCGCATCTTAATGGCGGTCTTTACTGCATTATCTACATTCCACCAGAAAGCTGTAATCATAGGATTGGAATTACGCCAGGAATCTACGAGTGGCTGGAGCTCTTTTTCGTTAAGCCCCATTTCTAAAGCTCCCATGGATTTCAGAGCACCGACAGCTCCGCCGTATCCGAGGGCAAGCTCTGCGATTTTACCCTTCTGTCTGAGGTGAGAATTTATGTCATGCTTTTCAACCGGAACTCCAAACATCTGACTGGCAGAAGCGCAGTAGATGTCTTTGCCTTCAGCGAATACTTTTGAACGCCAGATCTCACCGGCAAGATGGGCTAATACTCTGGCTTTGATGGCAGAGTAGTCACTTACGATGAATTTATATCCCGGTCTTGCGATGAAAGCTGTACGGATCAGCTGGCTTAAAGTATCAGGGATGTCATCATAAAGCATGTCCAGAGTATCATAATCACCAGTACGAACCAGCTCACGAGCTTCAGCTAAGTCGGACATATGATTTTGCGGAAGGTTTTGCAGCTGGATCAAGCGCCCGGCCCATCTTCCTGAGCGGTTGGCTCCATAGAACTGGAACATACCGTGAGCCCTGCCGTCTTTACAAACAGCATTCTGCATTGCCTGGTATTTCTTTACAGAGGATTTGGCAAGCTGGAGTCTCAGCTTAAGTGCTTTGCTGATATCACCATCGGTTGCTTTAATAAGACCGGCAACATCTTTTTTACCTAGTGATTCTGTTTCAACACCGTTATCAGAGAGCCATTGCTTCATCTGAACCACGCTGTTTGGATTATCCAGGTTAGTGATATTCTTCATTGCTATCATAAGAGTTGATTTGGATCTTTCATCGAAGATGATAGCATTTTCTACAACATCCATATCCAGCATTATGCCTCTATCGTTGATTCCCTGATCTATATGATATTCATGCCATACTGAGTCAGGTACCGGGAATTTTGATAATCGTTGCTTGATGGAAAGCTCCACCTCAACATCTCTGCGATTATAGGTCTTAAAGGTTTCCCATTTATCCGGTGCATTCTCAGGAAGGTTCCTGGTTCTGCCGCCATTTACTTTCGTAGGCTTGCAAGGGTAGCAGAAATATTTGATTAAGTCCTTGCCTTCCTTCATTTTCTGATCCTGAAGCTTAAGGACAGCTCCGACACCTTCAAGTGAGAGTGGTAATCCCATATAGGCTGACCATATCATAGTGCATTTCCGAGAGGCTGGATCCAGATAATTCTGCACCGGATCGTCATTTGAATTATAGGTTTTGAAGTATTCCGGGTGATGCTTCCTGAGCCAGTTGGATAAGCAGACTCTCTCAAAGGAAGCATTGAAAGCCCATTTTGTTATATTCTCATCAGATAGTGCTGCTAAGATTTCTGCTGGAATCTCATCACCTGATGTAAGGTCATAGACAACAACAGGCCCATTATCAACAGAGACACCAAAGAGCAGTATCTCAAAATTATCAGACTCAGCGTACTTGTAGGCTCCGCATTTAGAGATATCAATATCACTGTAAGTTTCTAAATCGATTGACAATTCTTTCATCATAAATTATTCCTTTGCAAAAATGGCAGCGGCACTTTGTGGGTACCGCCGCCTTGATATTTACTGCTCCTTATTCTGGAGCTCTTCTTTACGCTTCTTTTCACTACGGCGATCATCGCGGCTAAAGGTATAAATCATATATCCGAAGCCACCGGTCATTGCTGCAATCCAGATGCAGCCAAGTATTGATGCGATAAGATTAGCCATTATATTCACCTTCTTTCTTAGATTGTCACAGGTGGCAGCGGTGCCACCACCTGCATGATTTTCAATGTTGCTCTGTGAGGATTAATCAAGGAAATCATCCTCGTCCTCAGTGTTGAAATCATCCTCTGCACGAGACTTGCCACCGAGAGGCTCACCGTCACGAATCTTCTGGAGATTGTTGAGACCGCAGGCAATTCCATTATTACCATTGCTGTTGAAGGCATAGAGGTTAATGCTGGCTCTGCCATATACTCCGGAATACACTTCGGATCTCTCAAGGATGGGCTGACGATCTGCATCTACGATGCCAGGTGCTGTAGCACTGTTGGCGTTGATTAAGTAGGCATTTGCGTAAGCCGGATCATCAGGTCTTTCCAGATCACCATCACGAAGGTGTCTTGAGAACGGAGAGAGCAGGAACGGTTTTGCCATTACCCTTGAGCTTGCTTTGGCCTTCCTCATAAGCTGCTTCGATAGCTGCCTTGATCTTGTTTACGGTTACGGTGTCGGACTTGGGAATGATGAGGGAAACGCTGTACTTAGGTGCGCCTCCGTTGATGCTCTTGGCATCCCATACATTCGCATAGCTCCAACGTGTGTTTACTCCTGTGATTACCTTTGTAGGATTAGAAATCTTTGACATGATAGTTGTCTCCTTTACTCTTTAAAATCATCTTTATTATGATTTTGAAAAAAAGTGTTTGACAAACTGAAAATGATTTGGTATTTTGTAATATTCCACTAAAGTGGAATGATGGCAACATAGCACTCCACATATAATCTTAGGGCTCTGCCCAGGAAGGAGGTAGTGCTATGAACTTTAATGTCACCATTGACTGGAAGTTTGTTGTTGCCCTTGGCACGGCAGCAGTTGGCGTAATCTTTGCTGTGAAGATGGACGGCGCTGCAGCTGAACGAGTATCAACTCATGCAGTTGACGCTTGCAAGGAGTATGCGATCGCTGGGAACAGCGACCGCTAGCTCCATATACGATGATGCTTGAGGGCACATAGTTTTCGGATTATGTGTTTTTTAATATAAATGAAAGGATGAGGACGATGAAAAATACGCCGAATACAGAAGAATACATGCTTAAGATGCAAGCAGATATTAGGCGCGGATTATGCGCCCTCGACGAAAAGGAAAGCTGGCTGGATCTATATGAAAATTGGGGCGATAACGAGAAAAATCAGTTTTTCTCATTGCTGATGGTTACGGATTCATTTAATCCATCATGCGCTGGCGATAGCTACTCTTATGATAGTGCAGATTCTGGACATATGGTTGATTTGGATATTATGAAGATGTCCGTTTTCTTAAGTGAACATTTGAGACAGTTATCCCGAGATATATTTGAAAAGGTTAGAAAAGAACGGAACAGAGACAAAAAGGTTTTAATTATTGAGTCATATTTTGCAATTGTGGATGAAATTGTAAATAGTCATGAATTGGCAGGCTGCATTGTTACCTTGAATGAAGCGGCAGAAAAACAAATGGTGCTTCAGGGAGTTCGTTCTGTGGACTTGTATGTATGCTTCTATTCTCTAAGAAAATTGCTGAGAAAAGAGACTACGGAATCCCTGTATCTTCTATATACATACTGGAGGATAACAAAGACAAGAAAGAACTTAAAAATTCTGGTTACAGCGATAATCGATTATATTCAGGTTTATTTTGAGGATTTTGACCATGATCCTCAGATGCATCTTCATTATCCGTTGGACGGACTAATGACAGTGAAGAAGCTTGCTATTATTTCACATTGGTTAGAGATTATTGCATTTCATACAGACGGCATATTTGATAAGTACAAGGATTTGAAATGGTTAGCTACGGTAGACACGATGGCAGATGATATTGTGGAAACCGCTCAGATTTCAAAGTTTGAAATGCTTAATTATAAACGTGTCTTTGCTAATGATGATAATGAAACGGTAAGAAAGAAAGCAATCGGAAATCACGGATATGCGACTTGGATTAAAACAGTTGATGTGATGCATATCTTTTGCGATGTATGTCAGGTCCTTTGTTATCTTCCAGAAGAAGATCTGAAAAAGATGAGCACCAACAAGACGGCTATGATTGAACTGTACGATAACATGACCAAGATCAAGAATTATTATACCGGCAAAGTGTTTTTCCATCAGGTGTATTTTGAATTGGAACGAAAGTACTTTGATTCTCAGGTGATGAATGCTCTTGAGGAGGATGCACAGCTGTTAGCTGATTCGGTTGACGATGTTCTTGCATTTGTAGAGGCTATTTCATCGGATGATATCGAAAACCTTATGCAGGCGAAGGTGAGGTATGTATCAAGGATTCAGGATTTCACTACTGAAGAGCAGGAGGAAAAACTTGAAGAACTTACAAACAAAATAGTAGAGAAGATAAAGTCTACTGTAAGTAAGGAAGCAATTTATGATGAATTGTATGCTGCCGTATCGACAGAATTTGAGCCGTATCTTGTTACTTTGGCGAAGTTCTCAAATATTTTTAGTTCGTTAGTTTCGGCGGAATATCTTTATAAACAGTATATAGAAAATCAGAGCCCCAAAACTAATTTTGATTATAGTTGCATTTCAATTATGTACTATATGGCATTAGAAGATTTCCTCAATAAACTCGTTTATATTCCATATGCAAAAGAAGTTTTGGCCAATGTGGAGAAAAAAGGGGTGCAAGCATATAATCGTAAGCAGAATATCGGATGGAAGAAATATGTTTCGGATTATACAAAGTTCTGGAAAAACGGAAAGCCAAAAGACTCGTGTGAAATTGGTGTGATTGGATTTCTTTTTGATGGAATAGACGAGGAAGTGTATTTCCAGAAGTTTTTGACTGATAAGTTCGGGATTACTGATTTTGCGCATGTGAAAACTTTAGGTAAGACACTTAAGGAAAAGGCGAAGCGCAGAAATGATGCGGCACATGGTGGAAATTATCTGACATACAATGATGTATGTGAAGATAAGGGAAATGTCTATGACGTAATAAAAGAATATAAGGGAATGATATTAGAATTACTGATGATAATATTCCCGGATAAACAATGATGATATGCGGGACCTGTGGGTAGAAATACCTGCAGGTCTATTTTTTTGTCTTTTTTCGGCTTTTACCGGAATTATCTCGTCAAAAGGCGCTTAGGAAGGTAGAAGGGAGGTGCCTGAGATGAACGGTATCGAAAAAAGAGAGCTGCCTTGGTGGCAGAAGTACACATTAACGCTTAATGAAGCATCGGAATATTTCGGAATCGGATACAAGAAGCTGAAGATGTTTGTTCAGGAGCATTCGGATGAGGACTTCATCCTCTGGAACGGAAACAGAGCACTGATCAAGCGTGAGCAGTTTGAAAAGTACATGGATAGCCAGATGAATGTGATTTAGTTCATGGAAATTTTTCAATTTTGTTGTGGCAAAAGAGCCAGGTATGTGATAGTATATTGATACATAGTCGGATACATACTATGCATCTACGATTATTAGAATATGTACTTGGCTCCTCGATTCGAAAGGAGACGATGTTAAATGAGCGAAAAGAGACGCGATAGTAAGAATCGCATTCTTCGCACAGGAGAGAGCCAAGAAGCGGATGGACGCTATAAGTACAGATATATTGATGCCAATGGAAAACGTAAGACAGTTTATAGTTGGAGACTGGTAGCGACAGATAGCATTCCAGCCGGTAAAAAGCATAATGCGCCTTTAAGAGATTAGGAGAAGGCAATCAACAAGGATTTGGATGATATGATCATTCCTGATGGCGGCGGCTTAACGGTTCTTCAGCTTGTAAAGAAGTACATTGCAACTAAGACCGGAGTTAAGCATACAACCAGAGCAGGTTACGGAACAGTAATCAATCTGCTGGAGAAGGATCCCTTTGGAGCAAGGAGAATCGATAAAGTTAGATTGTCCGATGCAAAGGAGTGGCTTATCAGATTGCAGCAGGTGGACAAGAAGAGCTTCTCAGCAATTCACTCTATCAGAGGAGTTGTAAGACCTGCATTTCAGATGGCAGTTGATGACGATATATTAAGGAAGAATCCTTTTGGTTTTCAGCTTGCTACTGTACTGGTGAATGACGCAGTTACTCGTGAGGTCATTACAAGAAAACAGGAAAGAACATTCCTTGAATTTATTAAGAACGATGCGCACTACTGCAAGTATTATGACGGTATGTACATTTTATTTAAGACAGGGATGCGTATTTCGGAATTTACAGGATTGACGCTGAAGGATCTGGATATGGAGAACAGAACCATCAATATTGATCATCAGCTTCAGAAGACTGGGACGTTGGTTTACATCGATACAACGAAAACCTACGCCGGTACCAGAGTGATTCCGATGCAGGAAGACGTGTATGAATGCTTTCAGAATATCATCAAGGCAAGACCTAGGATGAAGGTTGAGCCGATGATTGATGGCTATTCAGGATTCCTTTGCTTTGATAAGGATGGTAAGCCGATGGTGGCTATGCACTGGGAGAAGTACTTCCAGCACGCAGTTGATAAGTATAACAGCATTTATCGCATTCAACTTCCGAAGATTACACCTCACGTCTGCAGACACACGTACTGCTCTAATATGGCAAAGTCCGGAATGAATCCAAAGGTGCTTCAGTATCTGATGGGGCATTCGGATATCAGCGTTACTCTCAACACCTATAATCATCTTAAGCTGGATGATGCGAGAGAAGAGGTTGAGAAGCCTGCTAAGAAGCAGGCAGAGGCTGATGCAGAGTTGAAATCGCTTGGCATGAAGGAAGATTTTCATCAGGTAATTAAGCTTGGTAAGAGTGGCTAATAGATCAGTAAATACAATGACTTTTTGAAAATATCAGCCATTGTTGAACGGCAAATGTCAGCAAAAAAGCCGATGGTCTAAACTTGAAATCAGAGCCCATTTTAGACCAATCTTTAGACCATTTGATGGAATAAACATGCCGAGATAAGCCAAAATAAGCCGAGATATGGAAAAAAGGTCGGCAGACTGAAAAAGTGCGTGAATGCTTGAAAAATAAGGAAAAACCGAGATAAATTAGGAGTTTAAAATATATGATACGAGTGTTATTCATCTGCCACGGCAACATCTGCCGTTCCCCCATGGCAGAATTCATATTAAAAGATATAGTAACAAAACGTGGTATTGCCGATCAGTTTGAGATCGCATCGGCAGCCACCAGCACAGAAGAGATTTGGAATGGTGTTGGGAATCCGGTGTATCCGCCGGCAAGAGGAGAACTTGCCAGACATGGGATAAGCTGCAAAGGTAAAAGAGCCGTGCAGCTTACAGCCTCAGATTATGATCATTACGATTATCTGATCGGTATGGATTCTATGAATATGAGGAATATTGAACGAATGACCGGACACAGACGTGGGGATAAGATCTATAAGATGCTGGAGTTTGCCGGGCGGGATGCAGATGTCAGAGATCCGTGGTACAGTAGAAATTTCCGGGAGACTTATGAAGATGTTGTAGAAGGCTGTCAGGCGTTTCTTGACTGGTTGACAATTAACAAGAAATTAAGTAATTGATTAACTAAAATTTCACTTAATTTCCGAATGATTAAGTTGGATGCAAACTTTCTTTTTGCTAAAGAACATGTTAATATATATATAATAGCAAGTTCCTGTGGGAACAGAACATGTAAAATTAGGTAAGTATTCATTGTTGGGAGAAGATATTATTATGGCATTTGAATCATGGAGAGAGATTAACAGAATAAGGAAAAATCACCGCGACGCCATATATTTTTACGCTAATCTGCAAGAGCGGTTTTACACGATTGAGGAAAATGATATTCTGCCTGATGAGTTGGATCCGGATGATAAAAATTTACTAAAAGCATTTTGCGACTGCACATGTATAGAAGAAACAGAGAAGAATAAAATGTGCAATTTGTATAGACAGATTGAGCAGGGAACAAAAGAGCCGATCAAGATGGATGATTTGGAGACGTGGGTGCATCTTGAGACCAGATCAGGGAAGAAAGCTCTGATGGCAGTCCTTTGTTACCTTGAGAAAGATGAAAAAGGATTGATTCGGGAGTATGTGGGCATGATACGGATCATGCGCAAACAGGAATTAGAGAATCGGGAGATTGTGACATCGTTTAGCAATGATAAGAATCCGGCATTCTTTCTCAAGAAGATTGCGCGTTTTCAGGCAGAGCATCCGGAGCGGAAGTATGCATATATTCAGTTTGATGTCCGTAGATTTAAGTATATCAATGAGAAGTATGGCAGTGATACAGGAGATGATATTCTTCGGTATATATATGACACGCTGGATGTGATGTGTGATAAGGAACATCTGCATTGTAGATTGTCAGCGGATGTATTCCAGATCGTGACCTATTATAATTCCAGAGAAGAAATCATGGAATTTATTGATAAACTTGATGAAAAGATTCGGAGATATGGTGATATCAAGTTAAGCATTACATATGGAGTGAATATCGTACCGGGCAGTTCAACGGCATATCGCAAGCATGGAGATGAAGCAGGACTTGCCCGTGCAGAGGGTAAGCGGACGATTTTGAATAAGGTTGTATTCTATGAGGATACGCTGATGAATCATGTGAAACAGACGGGAGCGATCGAGGAAGTTGAGGAGGAGGCTCTGAGACGGGAAGAATTTCAGGTTTATCTTCAGCCGAAGTACCAGTATGACAGAAGCCGTGCGAAGATCGTTGGAGCAGAGGCGCTTGTGCGCTGGATTGATGCAAATGGAAAATGCAAGTCGCCGATGGAATTTATTCCGGTATTTGAGGCAAATGGATTTATATACAAATTAGACTGTTTCATGTGGGAGATGGTATGTAAAGTTATCAGAAGATGGCTGGATACCGGAAGGCAACCACTTCCAATCTCGGTAAATGTGTCGAGAACCTATCTTCAGAAAGAAGATGTTGCAGGATATATCAAGAATCTGATCGACAAATATCAGATTCCGATGGAGCTGTTCCAGTTAGAAATTACGGAGACAACGGAGAATGCAGAATCATTGTCTTATATCAATAGTTTGAAACAGGCGGGATTTACATTGTTAATGGATGATTTCGGATCAGGTTATTCTTCCCTTTGTATGTTGAAGAATACACCATTTGACGTATTGAAGATGGATCGGCAGTTTTTGGATGAATGTTTGGACAGTAAACAGGGTAAGACGATCATTTCTCATGTGATATCCATGTCAAATGATTTGGGCTTAAGTATTATAGCAGAAGGCGTAGAGAATCGAGGAACGGCAGATTTCCTTTATGATAATGGATGTAGTGTATCTCAGGGATTTTATTTTTCCAAGCCTGTTTCGATTCCGGAGTTTGAGCATATGTTGGATGAACAGCAGACAGAGCAGCAGAGGTAGATATAAGGAACGGGAGGACAAAGTACTGTTGGAACTTTTGGATGGAAGACCGGAGAATACGGAAGGAAGACTGGAGAAGGAGATTCGGGTATATGATTTTCTTGACCATCTTGGAATAGAATATAAGAGAGTCGACCATGAACCGGCATTTACGATGGAAGTATGTGAGGAGATTGATAAGATGTTGCAGGCGACAATCTGTAAGAATCTTTTCCTGTGCAATCGTCAGAAGACACAGTTTTATCTGTTGATGATGCCGGGAGACAAGCCGTTTAAAACGAAGGAGATCACTTCACAGATCGGGAGCGCAAGACTGTCATTTGCATCGGCTGAGGACATGGAGAAATATCTGGATATCGAACCGGGGGCTGTCAGTGTCATGGGACTGATGAATGATACGGAGCATCATGTACGGCTGCTGGTGGATGAAGACATATTAAAAGGCGAGTATCTTGGCTGCCACCCATGTGTGAATACATCCAGTCTGCGGATGCGCACGGCAGATGTATTCGGATTGTATCTGGATGCGGTCGGACACGATATGACAAAAGTCGTCCTGACAGGTGAAGCATAGAGCAAAGAAAAAACCAGGCCATAAGTCATATACATTCAGGGAAATGTTGTTGACCATGTGTTTGGTTTTTGCTATGTTTAGACGAGAGATTTGAAAGGAAATAAAATATGAAAGAAAATATAAAGGGACAGCCGGGAAATAGAAAACCGGATGGCAGAAAAGTCCAGTCCCCAAATAAGAAACCCAACCCCGTGGCATACGAATATACAGACGAAGAATACCGGAGATTACTTGTAAAGAAGCAGACAGAGATGGAAAAGCTGCTTTCAGGATTTGCACCGGTCGATCCAATCGTGGGAATGGAAAATCCGTATTATTACAGGAACAAAGTATGTGCGGAATTCAGAAAACTGAAGAATGGTACGATCATCTCCGGCCGATATCAGGAGGGTACTCATAATGTCATAGAGACAAAAGGCTGCAAGATCGAAGATCAGCGGGCGGATGCGATCATTCAGGATATCACAGGGCTGTTCCGGTCATTTAAAATGATGATCTATAATGAAGACAGCGGATATGGACTGATCCGTCATGTACTGATCCGGACAGCACATCAGACCGGACAGATCATGGTGATCATTGTGACGGCATCTCCGGTATTTCCGTCGAAGAAGAATTTTGCAAATGCACTTTTGAAGCTTCATCCGGAGATCACAACGATCGTTCAGAATATAAATACAAAGGATACGAATATGGTGTTAGGTGACCGAAATCAGGTCATCTATGGCAAAGGCTATATAGAAGATGTTCTCTGTGGCAAACGGTTTCGTCTGTCGCCGGGAAGCTTTTACCAGATCAATTCTGTTCAGACGGAGAAATTATATAACAAGGCGATCAAATATGCGGATCTGAAAAAGAAAGAGACGGTGATAGATGCATACTGCGGAATCGGAACGATCGGTATCGTTGCAAGCGACCGGGCAAAACGAGTGATCGGTGTGGAACTGAATGCAGAAGCAATCCGTGATGCGAAGATTAACAGCCGGATGAACAAGATAGAAAATATCGAGTTCTATGCAAATGATGCAGGCAGGTTTATGGTAGAACTGGCAGAAGCAGATGAGCAGATTGATGTTGTGTTTATGGATCCGCCTCGTTCAGGAAGCACAGAAGAATTTCTTTCTTCTGTTGTGACTCTGTCTCCGCGTAAGGTAGTTTATATTTCCTGTGGACCGGATACCCTTGCGAGGGATCTGAAGTATCTGACCACACATGGCTATCAGGTGTTAAAGATCACACCATTTGATCTCTTCCCATTTACTGAGCATACAGAGGTTGTTACGCTATTGACGAGAGACAGAGTTATTTTTAAGTAGGAGAGGAACGTTATTAAAGATGAAAGAAAAGATAAAATTATTATCCGGTGCACAACTGAAATATATAGCATTTGCTTCAATGTTGATCGATCATGTTAATAAAACATTTTTCATATATTTTAACAGTAAGGCTTTAATAGTTATGAGTGAACTGTTTGATATATTAGGCAGGATCGCATTTCCTATCTTTATTTCCCTGTTGGTGGAGGGATATTTTAAAACGAGAAATCGATGGAGATATTTGGGAACACTCCTGGTATTTGGAATTATATCAGAGGTTCCGTTTGATATGTGTACATCTAATGTATTTTTTGAACCAAACTGGAATAATATCATGTTTACGCTTGCGCTGGTGTTGGCGATGATCTGGATTATTGATGCCCTGAAAAAGAAGATGCAGACGCTGCCCAAGTTCTTGTGGTATCTGGTATCTTTTATAATTGTAGCAGTAACTTGTCTGATAGCCATGAATCTGAGTCTGGATTATGATTCCCATGCGGTGTTGATCGGTTATTTTCTGTATCTTTTTCATGACAGACCGATTATTGCTATTCCGTTTAATTTTGCATCGATGTATAAGGAACCATGGGCACTTCTGGGTTTTGGCCTGATGCTTACTTATAATGGAAAGCGTGGAAAGCAGAATAAGCTTGTGAACTATTTGTTTTATCCGGTGCATCTTCTGATATTGGGAATTCTGAGAATGTGTCTTGGAATTTGACAGTAATTTGACGGCAACCGGTTGATAATCATTGAATTTTATGCCCCAATGTAGTATAATCATCGTGCTATTTTGGGGCTTTTTTGCGCCATTATACAGGTAAAGAACAAGAATACAGAGAAAAATTACCTTGTGGCATCAACTTTGAACGGCCATCTGACATAACGTAATATGGCTGAATGGTATGAGTTGTATGACCTTATAAATCAAGGTTTTAAGGAGGAATTATAACCATGAAGCTCGGCATAGTTGGACTTCCCAATGTTGGAAAAAGTACATTATTTAACTCTCTGACAAAAGCAGGTGCAGAATCAGCAAACTATCCATTCTGTACCATCGACCCAAATGTAGGTGTCGTTGCAGTACCGGATGAGAGGTTAGACAAGCTGACAGAGATGTATCACTCAGCAAAGACCACTCCTGCAGTTATTGAATTCGTAGATATCGCAGGACTCGTAAAGGGCGCATCCAAAGGCGAAGGTCTGGGAAACCAGTTCCTTGCAAATATCAGAGAGGTAGATGCGATCGTTCATGTTGTCAGATGCTTTGAAGATACAAATGTTATTCATGTAGATGGTTCGGTTGATCCGATCCGTGATATTGAAACGATTAATCTGGAGCTGATCTTTTCCGATATCGAAGTTCTGGATCGTAGAATAGCAAAGACGATACGAGGTGCAAGAAATGATAAGATGCTTGCAAAGGAGCTGGATTTCCAGCAGCGTATCAAAGCACATTTGGAGGAAGGCAAGCTTGCAAAGACTCTTGAAGTAACAGATGAGGACGAACAGGGTTGGATCGAGGAATACAACCTTCTTACATGGAAACCGGTTATTTTCGCAGCAAATGTAAGCGAAGACGATGTAGCAGATGATGGAGCATCAAATGAGTATGTTCAGAAAGTAAAAGAATATGCAAAAGAATTTGATTCAGAAGTATTTGTTGTCTGTGCACAGATCGAGCAGGAGCTGGCAGAACTGGATGACGAAGAAAAGAAAATGTTTTTGGAAGACCTTGGAGTAAAAGAATCCGGTCTTGATAAGCTGATAAAGGCAAGCTATTCACTGCTTGGACTGATCAGTTATCTGACAGCCGGTGAGACAGAATCCAGGGCATGGACGATCAAGAAGGGAACAAAAGCGCCGGGAGCAGCCGGCAAGATCCATTCTGATTTTGAGCGTGGATTCATCAAGGCAGAGGTTGTAAGCTATAAAGATCTTATGGAATGTGGCAATATGGTAGCTGCCAAAGAAAAAGGTCTGGTAAGACAGGAAGGTAAAGAATATGTGGTAGAGGACGGAGATGTCATCCTCTTTAAGTTCAACGTATAAAACAGCTTCCTTTAGGAGATAACAAGAAAATGGAAACTATTTCAGAATATTTTAACAGTATTATCTTTCCGCATTTGGGAATCTTCCTGAAGCATGTAGGTGATCATATATCCATTGGCAGCTTTGAGATCCGGTTTTACGGTATCATCATTATGTGTGGATTTATCCTTGCCTACTTCCTTGTGACAAATGAAGCGAAACGAACAGGGCAGGATCCGGAAATGTATCTGGACTTTATCCTGATCCTGATCATTCCGGTAATCTTAGGCGCAAGAATTTATTATATATTGTTCCGGCTGGATCAGTATATAGTGGCGGGAAATGTAAAAGAAACCATCCTTGGTATGTTAAATATCAGAGGTGGCGGACTTGCAATCTATGGTGGTGTAATTGCTGGTATTATTACAGGATGCATCTTTGCGAAGAAGCGGAAGGTAAATGTGCTTCGGCTTGCCGACACAGCAGCGTTTGGTCTGCTGATCGGACAGATCCTTGGACGCTGGGGCAATTTCTTCAACAGGGAGGCGTTTGGTGCGTATACAGATTCTGTATTTGCGATGGGAATCCCTCTTGATTATTACAGACATGAAGGAACACTAAACAGTCTGATCAACAGTGGAGTGATCTCAGATACCATGCTTGCAAATACACAGATGCTTCATGGTATGGAATGTATAACAGTACATCCTACGTTCCTGTATGAGTCACTCTGGAATCTGATGTTGCTGATCTTTCTTCTTATATATAGAAAGCATCAGAAGTTTACAGGTGAATTCGCATTTATCTATGTAGCAGGCTATGGACTTGGAAGATGTATCGTTGAAGGACTTCGTACAGATTCCTTAATGATCGGCAATTCCGGTATCCGTGTATCACAGCTTCTTGGATTTGCATGCTTTTTAGTTGGTGCAGTTGTGCTCATCGTTGGCTATGTTCGCAGAGCAAAAGGGCAGTTGCAGACCATTGAAAATGAGTCTGTTCAGGCGCCTTCAGAGGATGAAAACAACTAGGCTCAATGCGGCAATTCATTGCGTGAAAAAAATATTTAAAAAAGTTGAAAAAAGTTGTTGACAGATACAACGTCTTATGATAACATATCCATTGTTGTGAGGCAAACAAATCACAACAATGGAAAATGCGCGAGTGGCTCAGCGGTGGAGCACCTCCTTGCCAAGGAGGGGGTCGCGGGTTCGATCCCCGTCTCGCGCTCTTATTTTTTAGAAGTCTTAAGATTTAAGGCTTCTTTTTTTGTGGTTGATACTTTGAACCTCAATGAGCCACTGCCATTTATCAGAAAAACAGTAGCATAGACGACTGACTTTCGATGATCCGATGTTGGAACAAAGGGCTTCTTCTTAATAATCCTAAAGAAGATTTAATAATTGTTTTATTGTAGTTTCCTCCGAAATATGATATTTTCCCATCATATAAAGCATTCCCAAAGATATAGATAGAAGAAAAGTAAGTAAAAATCACGCAAAAAATGAAAAAATGAGGTAATTATTTGTAAAATTTGCGGATTGAATAAAAAGAAAGGGATGCTATAATGAAACCGATTTAATCTTATTCTGAAATTACCGGTTTATGAATAAGATAACAGGATTGCATTAAGTATTTGGTTAGTGGTTGCCGAATCACGGCAGAATGGAGTTTTAGATGAAAGACAAATTGAAGAAATTGTGTAGTACAGCTATATTCCAGTGTGTTGCGATTGCAATTGTGCTGGATATTATTTTGGAGATATTGGGAAGACACTCATTTATCAATACGATGAAATATATTGTGAATGAACCATTGGTGTTCCTGTATAACTGTTCCATTATCTTTTTTACTCTGACATTGGCACTGCTGATGCGTAAGAGAGTGTTTGGTTATGGTATTATTTCATTTGCATGGCTGCTTTGTGGTGTAACGAACTGTATTGTTTTAGGCTTTCGTATCACTCCGTTTTCAGCGATCGATATGCTGATGGCAAGAAATACAATCACCATCATTGATAAGTATTTCTCAGTATGGCAGGTTGTATTCATTGGTGTAGCGTTATTTGTTGCACTGGCAGCGGTTATCATATTGTTCTTAAAGTCCCCGACAATCCAGGGAAATATTTACAGAATCCGTACAACGGTTCTGATCGTTGCATCTTTCTGTATGGTTATGCTGTTTACAAAGATTGCATTAAATGCGCAGGCAATCTCGGATAACTTTGCAAATCTGGCAACAGCATATGATAAATATGGTTTTGTATATTGCTTTTCAAACAGTGTAGTGGATGTCGGAATCAGTGAGCCGTCAGATTACAGTGAAGAAAAGATGCTTGAGATCAAGGATGAACTGGATACGGTGAAAGCTTCGGGAGCAAAATTTGCAAAGAGAAAGCCAAACGTAATTGTAGTTCAATTGGAATCCTTCATGGATCCATCATATGTAAAAGAATTATCTTTTAATATGAATCCGATTCCGAATTTCACAAAATTAAAAGAAGAATGTTCGTCAGGTTTCCTTACGATGCCTGCAATCGGAGCGGGAACGGCAAATTCAGAATTTGAGGTGCTTTCCGGATTTGATGTGGCATACTTCGGTGCCGGTGAATATCCATATAAGACGGTACTTGGAAGTACAACCTGTGAGACGATGGCGACACAGTTTAAAAAGCTTGGTTATTCTACTCATGCGATGCATAACCATGACGGTACATTCTATGACCGTTATATCGTATACAAGAATCTTGGCTTTGATACATTTACCCCTATGGAATACATGTATGACGTAGAGCATACCCAGAAAAACTGGGAAAAGGATAATGTACTGACCGGAGAGATCATGAAGACCCTGAAATCTACAGAGGACAAGGATTTTATCTTCACGGTCAGCGTTCAGGGACATGGAAGATATCCGAGTGAATTAGATTATGAGAATTATTCCTATCCGGTAAAAGTAACAGGTACGGGAAGTGAAGAACTGGACAATGAATGGACATATTATTGCAATCAGCTTCATGAGATGGATGAATTTATCAAGGATTTAATTGAAGAACTGAAGAATTATGATGAAGATGTAGTACTGGTAATGTATGGTGATCATTTACCGGGATTTGAACTGACAAATGATGATGTAGAGAATGGAAATCTGTACCAGACGGAATATTTCATATGGAGCAATATGAAGCATTTCATTGATAAAGATGAAGACATTCCGGCTTATGATCTAAGTACGAAGCTGTTTGATGTGATCGGACTTGAAAAGAGTGCCATGCAGAAGGTGCATACACTTTACAGCGAAGATGATCCTGAATACAGCGATGTAATGTGGAATGTAGAATATGATATGTTATACGGTAAGCGATATATGTATCCGGATGGCTGGCCATATGAGCCTACCGATATGCAGTATGGTGTAGAACCAATCTATATTACGGATATAAAAGAAGGCGATTATCAGAAATTGTCCGATGACCCGGAGAAAGCACCGGAGCAGCTCCATGGATATTATATCAAGGGTGAGAATTTCAATGAATGCAGTTTTGTTTGGATCAACAACGGATTCAAGAAGGAAACAATCTATATAGACCGGAATACTCTGTTTATTCCTGATATCACGTTTGACGATGGTGAGGAAGTCTATGTTGCTCAGGTTGGTGATGACAGCATTGATATCGGAAAGTCGGAAGCGTTTATTTATCAGGCTCCGGTAGCAGAAAATTAAAGATAACTGATAATTCCTCATAAAAAAGAAATTTTTTGGTAATAAATAATCTTGACATTAAATAGGTTATTTGATAGCATAGCATCATATATTTTGGATATAACAGGAGCGTTCGTTTGAATGCTCCTGTTATATCAACTTACAAATAAAAAAAAGAAAGTGAGAGAAAAAAATGGGTAAGATCATAGGCGAAGGAATTACATTTGATGACGTATTATTAGTACCTGCATATTCTGAGGTGCTTCCAAATGACGTGGATTTAACAACTAACTTAACAAAGAAAATACAGCTTCAGATTCCTCTTATGAGTGCCGGTATGGATACCGTAACAGAGCACAGAATGGCTATCGCTATGGCTCGTCAGGGTGGTATCGGTGTTATTCACAAAAATATGTCAATCGAGGAGCAGGCAGAGGAAGTAGATAAGGTTAAGCGTTCTGAGAATGGTGTAATTTCTGACCCATTTTATTTATCTCCTGAGCATACACTTGCCGATGCAAATGCACTTATGGCAAAGTTCAGAATTTCAGGTGTGCCTATCACAGAGGATGGCAAATTAGTCGGTATCATTACAAACCGTGACCTGATGTTTGAAGAAGATTATTCCAAGAAGATCAGCGAGTCAATGACTTCAGAAGGTCTGATCACAGCAAAGGAAGGCATTACATTACCGGAAGCAAAGAAGATTCTTGCAAAGGCTCGCAAAGAAAAGCTTCCGATCGTTGACGATGATTTCAGATTAAAAGGACTTATCACAATTAAGGATATCGAGAAGACGATCAAATATCCACATTCTGCTAAGGATCCACAGGGAAGACTTCTCTGTGCAGCAGCCGTTGGATGTACAGCAAATATTCTGGATCGTGTTGCTGAACTTGTATCAGCAAAGGTTGATGCGATCGTTATTGATACAGCACATGGACATTCAGCAAACGTACTTCGTACTTTCAAGATGGTAAAGGAGAAGTATCCGGATCTTCAGGTTATCGCCGGTAACGTAGCTACTAAGGCCGGTACACAGGCAATGATCGATATGGGCGTAGATGCAGTTAAGATCGGTATCGGACCTGGTTCTATCTGTACAACCCGTGTTGTTGCAGGTATCGGTGTACCACAGATCACAGCTATTATGGAAGCATATGATGCAGCTATGAATGCAGGTATTCCTGTTATCGCTGATGGTGGTATCAAGTACTCAGGAGATATCACAAAGGCAATTGCAGCAGGTGCAAATGTATGTATGATGGGTAGCTTATTTGCAGGTACAGATGAAGCTCCTGGTGACTTCGAATTATATCAGGGACGTAAGTACAAGGTATACAGAGGTATGGGTTCTATCGCAGCTATGGAGAATGGAAGCAAGGACAGATACTTCCAGGAGAATGCAAAGAAGCTTGTTCCGGAAGGTGTAGAAGGACGTGTTGCATACAAGGGTTCTGTTGAAGATACTGTATTCCAGTTGATCGGCGGACTTCGTTCCGGTATGGGATACTGTGGAGCTCACAACATTCCTGAATTACATGAGAAAGCAGAGTTTGTTAAGATCTCAGCAGCATCATTAAAAGAGAGCCATCCACATGATATTCATATCACAAAGGAAGCTCCAAACTACAGCGTAGAGTAATAACAGTATAATAGAAATATAAGTCAGAATATAGCCGGTGAGAATATGCAGATAACATATATCACTGGCTATATTTGAGTACTGAGTTTGGCGACTGCTGTGATGACATAAAAGTATAAGAAGTCTGTGTCTGCGATTATCATGATGACATATGTTTTAATAATTGGAAGGAGAATTAAGATGCTCTATCTGGCACCTTTAGAGGGGATAACCGGATATATATACAGAAATGCATACCAGAAATATTTTGGAGGAATCGATCGGTATTTTACGCCTTTTATAGCTCCTGCAAAGGGGAAACCGTTCAGACATCGTGAGCTGGCTGATGTTCGCCCTGAACATAATACGGGCATAATGGTGATTCCACAGATTCTGACGAATCATTCAGAAGGCTTTATAAAAGCGGCAAAAGCTTTAACTGATATGGGATATGATGAGATCAATATAAACATGGGTTGTCCTTCCGGTACGGTTGTTTCAAAAGGAAAAGGTTCAGGGATGTTGGCAGATCCCGTAAAGCTGGATCATTTCCTTGAGGAGATATTTGCAGCCGATATCTGCAAAATATCGGTAAAGACCAGACTGGGAATGGAATTTGCAGATGAATTCCCGGATATACTGGATGTATTAATGAAATATCCATTTACCGAAGTGATCATTCATCCAAGAACCAGAGAAGATTATTATGGTGGCAGCGTAGATCTTGCTATGTTCGATCTGGCAGTAGAACGATACGGAGAGCAGACAGAAAGTGTCCTTTGCTATAATGGTGATATTACCGATGCTGCCGGCTATAAAAATATTCAGGAACGATATCCACAGGTTGATAAGATCATGATCGGACGTGGAATCATAGGAAATCCGTTTCTTCCACAGGAGATTGCGGAACAGAGGTGCTGTTATAACGCAGGAATCCTTCTGGCATTCCACGATGAACTGTTTGCCGGTTATATGGAAGCAGGGCTTGGGGCGAGAAATGTCATGTTTAAGATGAAAGAGTTGTGGTCGTTTATGGAATGTCTTTTTGAAGCTCCCGACCAGCAGAAGATATTAAAAAAGATACGCAAAGCCAACGATCCGGATACCTACAACACCGAAGTCCGGAAGCTGTTGCGGTAATGAAGAAAACAGAATAAAAATGAGAAAAAGATATTAGCATGAAGTATATCCTATAAGTTGAATACTAGAAAAAGGAAGCTGACAATAATATGTATTGCCAGCTTCCTTTTTTATAGGGGAAGTTTAGAACTCATTTCCGGGAAAATGAGGGATTCCGTCAAAACCTGCCTTCAGATCGTCGTCGGTAGGAATATAATCGCTCATCTCACCATCGTTATATTTGCCATAAGCAACCATATCGAAATATCCGGTTCCGGTCAGACCAAAGACGATCGTCTTTTCTTCCCCGGTTTCTTTACATTTCAGTGCCTCGTCGATAGCAACACGGATCGCGTGGCTGCTTTCAGGAGCAGGAAGAATACCTTCCACTCTTGCAAATTGGGTTGCTGCTTCAAATACTGCTGTCTGTTCAACACTTCTGGCTTCGATGATGCCATCATGATAGAGCTGGGATACAACAGGGCTCATACCGTGATAACGAAGTCCGCCTGCATGGTTTGGTGAAGGAATGAATCCGCTTCCGAGGGTGTACATCTTTGCCAGTGGACATACCTTGCCGGTATCACAGAAATCATAGGCATAGACACCTCTTGTCAGACTTGGGCAGGATGCCGGTTCTACAGCGATGATCCGGTAGTTCTTCTCGCCACGGAGAACCTCGCCTGCAAATGGGGAGATCAGACCACCGAGGTTTGAACCGCCGCCGGCACATCCGATGATGATATCCGGTGTGATGTTATATTTGTCAAGTGCTGCTTTTGTTTCAAGACCGATAACAGTCTGGTGAAGTAATACCTGATTCAGTACACTTCCGAGTACATAGCGATAGCCTTCCTGCTTGGACTCTGCTTCAACAGCTTCTGAGATGGCACAGCCAAGGCTTCCGGTTGTTCCAGGATGCTCAGCAAGGATCTTGCGGCCAACCTCTGTTGTGGTACTAGGAGATGGAGTTACGGTTGCACCGTAGGTACGCATAACTTCACGACGGAATGGCTTCTGTTCATAGGAAACCTTAACCATATATACCTGACAGTCCAGACCAAAGTAGGAGCATGCCATAGAGAGGGCGGTTCCCCACTGACCGGCACCGGTCTCGGTTGTAACACCCTTTAAACCCTGCTGCTTAGCATAATAAGCCTGAGCGATAGCGGAGTTTAATTTGTGGCTGCCGCTTGTGTTGTTTCCTTCAAATTTGTAGTAGATCTTAGCTGGTGTCTGCAGCTTTTCTTCCAGACAGTATGCACGAACCAGTGGAGCAGGACGGTACATTTTATAGAAGTCCTGAATTTCCTGTGGAATCGGGATGTATGGAGTGGTGTCATCCAGCTCCTGCGCGATCAGTTCGTCACAGAATACAGGACGAAGATCATCGGCTGTCATTGGCTGAAGTGTTCCCGGATTTAACAGAGGTGCCGGCTTGTTCTTCATATCGGCACGTACGTTATACCACTCTTTTGGGATCTCGTTTTCACTTAAATAGATTTTGTAAGGAATGTTTGCATCTTTTTTCATAATCATAACCCTCCAATGCTTGATTCATTTGTATAAATAGTTTCAGTTATCCCGGTTATCTTTGATGGGATATATAAATATGTTCCGGGGAATTTTATAATGTCATGCATTTTGCAAAATTATCATCCTTGTGGACAAAGAATTTTGCATGGATTTGTGATAGATGTTAAGACATAAAAAAACTGCCCCAGTATAAAAATGCTGGGACAGGAGATTGTTCATTAGAAACTGTTTCCTGCGGTGCCACCCGGCTTGACGTATCAGATACGCCCGCTCATTGTCTGCAAATACATACATTACAGATATCTCGTTCTTAACGGAGTATCATCTCCGGCTTACATACAGAATGCATATACAGGAATCGTACCACATCGTTCAGCTTGCCCTCGGGAGTCCATTCCATCATGGAAAACATACTGCCTTCCACCGGCGGCAGCTCTCTGGGATGTTTGTCACATCATGTACTTACTCTCCTTCAACGGTTTAAAGCAATACTAGCATAATTGTTTTTATGTGGCAAGTATTTTTTTATGAATGGGGTTGTATTTTTAAGAAAAGTCCGTTGACAAGCCATTTTCCCTGCTATATAATTGACACATTGAAAAGGCGAAGACGGAGAGAAGTAGCGCTTTTTATCGCTCCCAGAGAGCCGGCGGTGGTGAGAATCCGGCAGAATGAATAAGCGTGAATAACACTCTAACAGCTGCAAGCTGAACCCGTGAAGAAGACATTTGCAGAGATGACCGGAAAATGCGAGATGGTTGTTCTGCGAAATGGACCTCACAGTAGTAGGTGCGCCGCAATTGTGCGTGAAACAAGGAAAGGGACTGTCAGATAAGAGACAGTAAATCAGGTGGTACCGCGGATATGAATTATGTTCGTCCTGGATGCAGGGCAGGCATAGTTCTTTTTTTATGCAACCTGTGAAATATAAAAATCAGTCAAAGGAGATAATGCAGACAATGACCATTTCAAACATTTATCGTAACAGAACCTTAAATGAGATCAGCGAAGGCGACGTTGGCGCAGAGCTGAAGGTGGCAGGATGGATCGAGAACATCCGTGACCATGGTGGTGTATCCTTCATCGACCTGAGAGATATGTATGGTGTTCTTCAGGTAGTTATGAGAGACACTTCATTATTAGATGGACTTACAAAAGAGGATTGTGTATCCATCTCAGGTGTGATCGAGCACAGAGATGAGGAGACATACAATCCAAAGATCCCGACAGGAACGATCGAACTGGAGGCACATTCCGTAGAAGTGCTTGGAAGAGTATACAAGCAGGTTCCGTTTGAGATCATGACATCCAAGGAGACAAGAGAAGATGTCCGACTCAAATACAGATATCTGGATCTTAGAAATAAAAAAGTAAAGGATAATATGATCTTCCGTTCACAGGTGATCAGCTTCCTTCGTCAGAAGATGACAGAGATGGGATTCTTAGAGATCCAGACACCGATTCTGTGTGCTTCATCACCGGAAGGTGCAAGAGACTATATTGTTCCATCCAGAAAATTTAAAGGCAAGTTCTACGCTCTGCCACAGGCTCCACAGCAGTACAAGCAGCTGCTGATGGTTGCAGGATTTGACAAATATTTCCAGATTGCACCATGCTTCCGTGACGAGGATGCAAGAGCAGACCGTTCACCGGGTGAGTTCTATCAGCTCGATTTTGAGATGAGCTTTGCAACACAGGAAGATGTATTTAAAGTAGGAGAGGAAGTTCTCTCGGCAACATTTGAGAAATTCGCACCGGAAGGCTCTGTTGTAACACAGGCTCCTTATCCGATCATCAGCTATAAGCAGGCAATGTTAGAATTCGGTACGGATAAGCCGGATCTTCGTAATCCGCTTCGTATCATCGATCTGACAGATTTCTTCCAGAGATGTACATTTAAGCCATTCCATGGCAAGACTGTACGTGCGATCAATGTACCGAAGAAATTGTCAAAGGGACAGCATGAGAAGCTCTTAAAGTATGCTCAGTCTATCGGTATGGGAGGTCTTGGATATCTGGAAGTTCTGGACGATATGACATACAAGGGACCAATCGATAAGTTCATTCCGGATGATATGAAGAGTGAGATCGCAGAGCTTGCAAATCTGAAAGCAGGTGATACTATCTTCTTTATTGCCGATGTAGAAGAACTGGCAGCTTCCTTTGCAGGACAGCTTCGTAATGAGATCGGTGCAAGACTTGATATGATCGAGAAGAATGCATACAGATTTTGCTATATTAACGATTTCCCTATGTACGAGTACGATAAGGAAACAAAGAAGATCATCTTTACACATAATCCGTTCTCCATGCCACAGGGTGGTCTGGAAGCTTTAAATGAGAAGAATCCGTTAGATGTTCTGGCATACCAGTATGATATTGTATGTAATGGTATCGAGCTTTCATCCGGTGCTGTCAGAAATCACGATATGCAGATCATGGTAAAAGCATTTGAGATCGCAGGATACACAGAAGAAGATCTGAAGACAAAGTTTGGAGCACTTTACAATGCATTCCAGTTCGGTGCACCACCACATGCCGGTATGGCTCCCGGTGTTGATCGTATGATCATGCTCCTTCGTAATGAAGAAAATATTCGTGAGATTATTCCGTTCCCTATGAACGGAAATGCACAGGATCTGATGTGTGGCGCCCCTGGTGAGGTTACAGAGCAGCAGCTCCGTGAGGTTCATATCAAGGTAAGACAGTAACAGAGAAAATCAGGTATTTATGTATAGATTACCGGATAGAAGATTATTTTGATATACACCCAAGATTTTATGTTAGAAAGGTGCATAAGATATGCAGGGTTCGCATAATAACCAGAAAAAGATAGCAGTTATAAATGATTACTCAGGATTTGGACGCTGTTCCATAGCAGTAGCAATGCCGATCATTTCTGTAATGAAGGTTCAGTGCTGTCCGGTTCCGACGTCGATTTTTTCCAATCATACGGGGTTTGACAGCTTCTATTATGAAGATTTTACAGATCATATGCAGAGGTATATCGATGAATGGAAGAAGCTGGATCTGCAGTTTTCCGGTGTCTGTACCGGATTCCTGGGTTCCAGTGAACAGATCAGTATAGTGGAACGGTTCCTTACGGATTTTAAAAGACCGGAGACAAAGGTGATCGTGGATCCGGTAATGGGTGACTATGGCAAACCATATCCGACCTATACAGACGAACTGTGCCAGCAGATGAAAAAGCTGGTGCGGTTTGCTGATATCCTTACTCCAAATACCACAGAGGCATGTGTTCTGACGGATACACCATATAAGGATGACTGGCATATGGATGAACTGAAAGCTATGGCGGAGAAGCTGGTAGCACAGTCAGAGAGCAGACAGGTAAAAGTTGTGATAACAGGAATCAGGCGGGGAAGCTTCCTTGCTAACTTCTGCTATGAAAACGAAAAAGTAACCGTTGTGAAGACGAAGAAGATCGGAGAGTCGCGCTCCGGTACCGGAGATGTCTTTTCGGCGATTCTTGCGGCGGATGCCGTAAATAATGTAGATTTTACAGAATCAGTTAAGAAGGCAAGTGTATTTATTAAAGAATGTATCAAACGTTCCGTTGAGATGGAGCTTCCATTGACCGATGGAGTGTGTTTTGAGGAATGTCTGTACAAGCTTGCCAGATAACAGGAGGCGAATAGTATGGAGATATTATATAAAGTTCATAATAATCTGTATGTAAATCTGACAAATAAATGCCCATGTGCATGTACATTCTGTCTCAGACAGAACATGGATCATGTTGGTGAATCAAAGAGTCTGTGGTTAGAGCGGGAACCATCAGCAGAAGAAGTGATTGCTGAATTTGCAAAATTCGATATGAGCCGGTTTAATGAGGTTGTGTTCTGTGGATTCGGAGAACCGACGGAAGCCTTTGAGGTGTTGAAGAAGGTTGCGGCATTTGTAAAGGAGACTTATCATATGCTGATACGTTTGAATACGAATGGGCTGGGAAATCTTGTAAATGGCAGAGATATCACACCGGAGATGGAAGGCCTGATCGACACGGTATCGATCAGCTTGAATACGCCGAATGCAGATCGGTATCATGAACTGGTCAGAAGTAAGTTTGGAGATAAATCCTTTGATGCGATGCTTGACTTTGCAAGAAGTTCTACAAAGTATGTACCCAATGTAGTTATGACGACTGTAGATACCACGATTACAAAAGAGGAAGAGGAAGAATGCCGGAGAATCTGTGATTCGATCGGTGCAAAATACAGAATCCGCCCATGGGAGGATTAATAAATCTGATAAGAAAAGCTCTGTATGAAAATACAGGGCTTTTCTTGTTATCCTACAAATAAAGACCGCAGGTAGCGATCAGGCTGCCTGCGGTCTTACTGTAATATTTATTATTATAACATAAATGCTTATTTATTTCCGGCATCTCTCTTAGCACGGAAACGAAGTGTAGGATCAAGGATCTTCTTACGGATACGGAAGCTCTTAGGAGTGATCTCAAGAAGCTCATCTGTATCGATGAAGTCAAGTGCCTGCTCCAGACTGAGTACCTTAGGAGGTGTCAGCTTTAATGCATCATCAGCACCGGAAGAACGGGTGTTGGTCAACTGTTTCTTCTTGCAGACATTTACTTCGATATCATCGGTACGTCCATTTTCACCGATAACCATTCCGGCATATACAGGTTCACCTGGTCCGATGAACAGTGTACCTCTTTCCTGTGCATTGAACAGACCATAAGTGATAGAAGTACCGGTCTCGTATGCGATCAGAGAACCCTGTGAACGATAGTTCATATCACCCTTATATGGGAGATATTCATCAAAGATCGTATTGATAACACCATTTCCCTTTGTAGCGGTCATGAAGTCACCACGGAAACCGATCAGTCCACGGGAAGGTACAAGGAACTCCAGTCTGGTTGTACCGTTTCCGGTAGGAGCCATACCCTGAAGCTCACCCTTTCTGGAATTTAACATATTAATAACTGTTCCGGTAAATTCATCCGGAACATCGATATATGCAATCTCAAATGGTTCAAGCTTCTTACCGCGTTCATCTGTCTTATAGATAACTTCGGCTTTGCTGACTGCAAATTCATATCCTTCACGTCTCATGTTCTCGATCAGGACGGATAAGTGAAGTTCGCCACGACCGGATACCTTGAAAGCTTCTGTTGTCTCTGTTTCTTCTACACGGAGACTGACATCTGTATTTAATTCACGGAACAATCTGTCACGTAAATGTCTGGAGGTTACAAACTTTCCTTCCTTACCGGCGAAAGGAGAATCATTTACCATGAATGTCATGGAAATAGTTGGCTCTGAAATTTTCTGGAATGGGATTGGTTCCGGATTTTCAGGAGAACAGATCGTATCACCGATATTAACATCTGCAATACCGGAGATGGCTACGATCGATCCGATGTCTGCTTCATTTACTTCTACTTTATTCAGACCCTCGTAAACATAGAGCTTACCGATCTTAACCTTTAACATTCTGTCAGGGTCATGTTCATTTACAATAACAACAGGCTCATTTACAACGACCTTACCGTTGTCAACCTTGCCAACACCGATACGGCCTACATATTCATTGTAGTCGATCGTGCTGATCAGAACCTGTGTACCTGCATCCGGATCACCGGTAGGAGCAGGAATATAATCAACGATGGTATCAAACAGTGGCTTCATATCTGTACCCGGTTCATCTGGATCAAGAGAAGCAACACCTGTCTTTGCTGATGCAAATACAAATGGGCAGTCAAGCTGATCGTCATTTGCATCCAATTCGATCAGAAGCTCAAGAACTTCATCTACAACCTCTTTAGGACGAGCTTCAGGACGGTCACATTTATTTACACATACAATAACACTGAGGTTCAGCTCCAATGCTTTCTTCAGAACGAATTTGGTCTGTGGCATGGCACCTTCGAAAGCATCAACAACAAGAATAACACCATTTACCATCTTCAGGACACGTTCTACTTCACCGCCGAAATCAGCATGTCCCGGAGTGTCGATAATGTTGATCTTTGTCTTACCATAACGGACGGCAGTGTTTTTGGAAAGAATCGTGATACCACGTTCACGTTCAATATCATTTGAGTCCATGACACGCTCGGTAACTTCCTGATTATCACGGAATACACCACTTTGTTTCAAAAGTTCATCCACCAATGTTGTTTTACCATGGTCAACATGGGCAATAATCGCAACATTTCTGATATCATCTCTGGTAATCTTCATTTTTTTCACTCTTTCTTTATGATATTAAAATTACTTACAATACAACGTTTACCATTCTAGCATACGAAAAAAAGCATTTCAATGGAAATGATAGCCGAAAATTACACCAAAATATTCGGTAAAATGCGCCGAACTGTACAAAAATATGTTATTATTAGAAAGTATGACAGGCGGGAACGGTTCCTGCTAAATAAGTGATTTGGAGAGGTATTAAAATGAATGAGAAAAAGGGCAGAGCGATCGCACTGTTGCCGATCGGTGTATTTCTGTTATTGTATCTGGGACTTGGGATTATATTTGAATATGTGATGAAAATTCCGATGGGCTTTTATAATGTGCCTATCATCGTGGCATTTCTTGCAGCTATCCTGGTCGCATGTATCCAGAACCGGGAATTGGTATTTGATAAGAAGCTTGAGATTATGGCACAGGGAGTTGGGGATAAGAATATTATAACGATGCTGTTGATCTTCCTGGCAGCGGGTTCATTTGTCGGGGTAGTCGGAAGAAGCAGCGCAGAGAGCGTAGCATATTTTATGCTGACACTGATCCCGGCAAGATTTTCAGTAGCGGTTTTGTTTGTTGTTGCCTGCTTTGTATCAGTTGCTATGGGCACTTCGGTTGGAACGATCACATTGTTAACACCGATTGCTGTAGCAGTGTCGAGAGCGTCTGGCTTTGATATGGCATTTTGTGTTGCATCGGTTATGGGTGGAGCAATGTTTGGGGATAATCTTTCTTTTATCTCAGATACGACGATCGCGGCATGTAATGGACAGGGATGTGAGATGAAAGACAAATTCCGGGAGAATTTCTGGATTGCGTTTCCGGCAGCGGTTATAACGCTGATATTAATTCTTGTACTTTCATTTCAGACCGACATACAGGGTCAGGTCAGCCAGTCTTATAATCTGGTGCAGATCATACCGTATGTTCTGGTGTTGATCGGTGGAATTATAGGGCTGAATGTATTTATCGTATTACTTACGGGGATTGTATCCGGAGCATTTATTATGCTGATATGGGGACATACTGCACCTGTTGATCTTCTGACAAATATGGGCTCCGGTGTTTCCGGAATGTTTGAAACCTGTATGGTAGCAATATTAGTAGCGGCGTTATGTGCACTGATCCGGGAATATGGCGGTTTCGATGCACTTCTCAGTTGGATACACAGGATTTTTCGCGGAAAGAAAGGCGGACAGCTCGGAATGGGGTTGTTAGTCGGAACAATGGATATTGCAACTGCAAACAATACGGTAGCGATCGTTATGGCAAATCCGATTGCGGGAGAAATGGCACAGGAATATGGAATCTCTCCGAAGAAGACTGCCTCTTTGCTTGATACCTTTTCCTGTATCTTTCAAGGGATGATCCCATATGGTGCGCAGATGTTAGTTGCAATTGCCGCGGTAGGAGAACTGGGTGATTCCATTTCTGCTTTTCAGATCATACCGAAGCTTTTTTATCCGATGTTCTTGCTGCTGACATCACTCGTTACCATAATAAGAAGTGATAAATAATAGAGACAATTCAAAGAATATAGAAAACGCTGATCTGTTCACATTGTCAATAAACTCTTTGGTAGTATTCACATAGGAACAGATCAGCGTTTTCTGTTTTATTTGCCAAGTAACATATTTTCCAGTTCCTCTGGTGAGAAGGTGTAAGAGGAGTTGCAGAACTGGCAGTTTACCTCGATCGGCTTATTGTCTGCGAGCAGATTTGCAATCTCCTTTTTACCGAGACTGATAACAGCCTGTGAGAAACGTTCCTTGCTGCAGTTGCAGTGCCACTTCGTAGGAATGGTATCGGTAACTTCTACATTATAGCCTTCAAAGATCTGCTTCACGATATCAAGCGGTTCCATACCCTGGTCGAGGAGAGCGGTAATGGATGTGAATTCACCCAGACGTTTTTCCAGATCAGAGATCAGTTCCTCGGATGCAAATGGCATAAGCTGAATGATAAAGCCACCGGCTTGTTTTACTGTGTTGTTCTTCTCCATCAGAACCCCTAAAGCTACAGAAGTTGGAATCTGTTCTGAGGTTGCAAAATAATATGTCAGGTCTTCTGCAATCTCACCTGAAACAAGCTGGGTCTGACCGATATAAGGCTCTTTTAAGCCGATATCCTTGATCACGGAGAGCACGCCCATATCAAGAGCTTTAGCGACGTCCAGTTTTCCCTTATCATTTGCATGCAGGATAACTTCCGGATTGTTGACATAGCCTTTGACATTGCAGTGCGCATCAGCAGTCACTGTCAGTCCGCCGATCGGACCGCTGCACTGGATCTGGAGCGTCAGCAGATCGGAGTCATTCTTACATGCAGCCCCCATCAATGCACCTGCAGTCAGCAGACGACCGAGGGCGGCAGTGGCAACCGGACTGGTATTGTGAATACTTCTTGCTGTTTCAACAATTTCCTTTGTGGTGCCGGCAAAGAAACGAACCTGTCCATCTGCCGCCATACCTCTGATAATATAATCACTCATATGTTATTCCTCGTTCTTTCTATATATAATGTAAAATATTGCACTTTTAAGGTGCCTTTTTAAAAATAATACCTGCATTTATAAAGTGCTGATTAATAACAAAATAATACTTGTACTTATAAAAGTAGTGCTTAATAATAAATTGATGACTAAAATCACTACGGCAGGAGATCAGATATATAATTTGCCTTCGTGATGTTTTTCTCTGGCTATCACATAGACACGTTCACTGTCATCGGTTGCTGGCGTGTGCGTAAATGCATCATACATGGCAAGAAGCTCCATACCTGCCTGTTCTACACAACGAATCATGTCCTCACAGGTCAGGCCGATCTGGTAATGGAATTCCTGCGTTTTTCGGTACAGGTTGCCATCCTCTTTCAGAAACAGGCTGAGTGCAAGCTCGTTGACATTCTGTTCCTCATCATAATAATTATCCCAAATGAAGCTGACATCATCCCGATCCTCAGCAATCACTGAATCTGCAACGACATCCCGGAAATAGTGTTTGGTCTTAAAATCACAGATAAAGATACCCCCTGCTTCCAGATAATTATTTGCAAGAGAAAAAACGGTAGTGATCTGATCTGTATTTGACAGATAGTTGATGCTGTCGCAGACACAGACGATGGCATTTACTGTTCCGAATAATTCAAAGGAACACATATCCTGCTGGAGATACATAATGGATGAGAAACCATTCGCAATCTTTTTTTCATTTGCAATCTCTAACATATCAGGAGATACATCAATTCCGATCATATCATAGCCAGCGGTGGCAAGTCCTTCCGTGATCGTTCCCGTTCCGCAACCAAGCTCGGCAACCAGACCTTCGGTGATATTGTATTCATGGAGCAGGCTGGTGATATAAGATATCCATTCGTCATAAGGAATGTTATCCATCAGCTCATCGTATACCTGCGCGAAGCTTGTATAGGCATCCATAGAAAAACCTCATTTCATAAAATCTCAATGCCATCATTATATACATCTCAGAAAGGAAAAACAACCGTTTCTTTTGGAGCAGTTTTCTATTTGCTGCGGCAGACAGAATGTAAAAAATAAGGTTTGAGATTGAACATGGTGGGCTTTTGTGTTAATATAAATTCGGTTAGAAATCCTCATATGGAAGAAACCATATATGAAAGTGGGTAGTTTGGCATGATAAAGTTCTATAGAACAGATCATAAGGTTTTGTCAGAGATAACAGAATATGAAGACAATATGTGGGTTTGTATGACGAAACCTACAGTAGATGAGACCAAACTGATCGCAGAAGATTTTGAGATTGATCTGGCAGATGTCAGAGCTGCATTGGATGATGAGGAGAGCTCCCGTGTGGAGGTCGAAGATGGTTATACACTGATCCTTGTCGATATTCCGTCGATCGAGATGAGAAATGAACGCGAAGCATATACAACTATTCCTTTGGGTATTATCCTCGTAAAGGACATTCTGATCACGGTATGCGCGGAGGATACGCCTGTTCTGGATGCATTTATTGAGTCAAAGGTAAAGGAATTCAGTACAAAGAAACGGATGCGCTTCATGTACCAGATTTTATATAGAAACTGCATGACCTATCAGTATTATCTGCGAGTTATGGATCGCAGAAGAAATCTGATCGAGCAACGGATCCAGGATGAGACAGAGGATGCGGATCTGATTGATCTTCACGAACTGGAATCTAACCTTGTATACTTTGCAACATCACTTCGTGCAAACGGAGTTGTATTAGATAAGCTTGCAAGATACAGCAGTATCAAGCAGTACCCGGAGGATCAGGAGCTTCTGGATGATGTTATGGTCGAGAACAAACAGGCTATCGAGATGACCGGAATCTATCGAGATATCATAAGCGGTACAAGAGAACTGATGACGACGATTATCAATAACCGCCTGAACAATATCATGAAGTTCTTAGCGGCTATCACCATCGTAATGGCGATCCCGACGATCATATCCGGTATCTATGGAATGAACGTATCAGGTAAGTGGATGCCTCTCGCAGAAACCCCATACGGCTTCTACATTGTATGTGGCATCATCGTTCTGATCTGTATTATCATAGCCCTAATCCTCAAGAAAAAGAAAATGTTCAAGATGTAAAAATAAATCCGTCAAGCAAATAAGCAGCGTGTCTGTGTACAGACAACGCTGCTTATTTATTTGACGGATAAACACACATAAGCATGAAGGACGATAGTCCGGAATGCGCATGTGTGTAGCGATTTCGAAAGTTCGAAGAATATTGACCCCCTTGCTTCATAATGCTAAACTTAACTTATTTAAAAAACAACATTCATTTCAAAGACAGAAAGTTTCTATCCTTAGAACTTATGGAACAAACCTGTTTGAATGCCGGTACTTAGCGATCCACGAAGTGGGAGCTTAGAACCGCTGCATGAAAACAGAGCGAGAGCGATTTGCGTAATAAGTTACTAAGGATAGAAACTTTCGTCCGGGAAACATGGAAAACATGTATGGGAAAGGAGATAACAACGATGAAGCTGTTTCATTTGTCGGATCTGCACATTGGCAAGATCGTAAATGGATATGAGATGTGGGAAGACCAACGTTATGTGTTTGACCAGATCCTTGCATATGTAAGAGAAGAACAGCCGGATGCTGTGATGATCGCAGGAGATATCTATGACAAAGCAGTTCCATCCGCAAAAGCAGTAACAGAATTTGATGAATTCCTGACTGAACTTGCAGACAGCGGAACGATCATCCTCATTATCAGTGGCAATCATGATTCGGCAGAACGTCTGGATTTTGCCAGCAGTATCATGAAAAAGCAGAATATATATATGAAAGGAACCTATGGTGGAGAAGCCATGAAGGTGACGATGCAGGATAAATGGGGAGATGTGAATTTTTATCTGATGCCGTTTGTAAAGCCGTCAAACGTAAAAAATACATTATCGGATTTAACAGAAGAACCGGAGAAAGAGTCAGCAGCCTTAACATATACAGAAGCCATGCAGCAGGCAGTTGCAGCCATGCAAGTTGATCCGGGGAAAAGGAATGTACTGATCGCCCATCAGAACGTAACAAATAGTGGAGTGAACCGGCGGTCGGATTCGGAGACAATATCGATTGGTGGACTGGATAATATTGACCGTACGGTATTTGATATATTTGACTATGTGGCACTTGGACATCTCCATTCTCCACAGCAGATCGGAAAGCCGGAGATTCGGTACTGTGGCACACCGGTTATCTATTCTATGTCGGAAGCTGACGATCAGAAATCTGTCACAGTGGTAGAGCTTGGAGAAAAAGGAAAGCTTTCGATCCGTGAACTGCCCCTGAACCAGCTTCATGCGTGGTACAATTTTACGGGTACACTTGATGAAGCCATGAGCCGGGAAGCAAATGAAGATTATGCGAGAATTGTGCTAACGGATAAGGAAACGATCATTGATGTTCAGGCGAGACTTCGGACCGTGTATAAGAACCTGATGTCAGTAGAATTCCAGATGGCAGATGGCAGCAGACCGGAACAGGAACGGACACTTGAGGACGTGAAGAATCTTGCACCTGATGAGGCATTTGCGGATTTCTATAACAGAAAGATGAAACGGGAGCTGTCCGATGAAAATGCAGTTTATATCAGACAGTTGATCCGGGATTATTATGAACAGAGACAGGGGTGAAGATGATGCGGCCACTGGTACTTACAATGGAAGCGTTTGGAACGTATATAGAAAAAACGGAGATTGACTTTCGAAAATTTGGGAAACAGGGGCTTTTTCTGATCTCGGGAGATACCGGATCGGGAAAGACAACGATATTTGACGGAATCATGTATGCCCTTTACGGAGAGACCAGCGCAGGAAGCGGGAAGAATAACACCGGACGAAACGGTGAAATGCTCCGAAGTGATTTTGCAGATCCAAAGCAGCTTACCTATGTAGAGCTGTTATTTGAAAGCGGCGGTCATGAATATAAGGTCTGGCGAAGTCCAGCGTATGAGAGACCGGGATACAAATCCATGAAGCAGGCAGAAGTACGCTGGATGGAGGATGGACAGGAGACAGAGTTGAAAGCGGCAGATATTGATGGTAAGCGGACAGCAGGGGTGATCGGCAGGGTAAGAGAAGTGTTGGGACTTACGGCCGATCAGTTCCGACAGGTTGCGATGATCGCACAGGGAGATTTTAAGAAGCTGTTAGTTGCCGATACGAAGACTCGAAGCGATATCTTTAAGACGATATTTGATACGAAGATTTATGAATATATCCAGAACAGGATCGCACAGGACTGTAAAGAGGCAGAGGGGGTCTATACAGAGCTTGTTGCAAAGGTAGATCGTACGATAGAGGGAGTAGAGCTGCCGGATGAAACGGAGCTTTGCAAAACAGGGCTTCAGGATCTGCCGGAGCATCTGGAAAACCGTCATCTGGCATTTGATGATATTCTGGAAGAGCTGCACAGTCTGAATCAGATCGAAGAAAAGCAGGCGGAAGATCTGCATCATCAGATTGAGAGTTATACACAGACCAATAACCAATATGACAACTGGTATACAGCAATCGAGAAAAATAAGAGAATCATCGGTCAGACCTATGATGGCTATGTGGCACATCTCGATGCATACAGACAGGTGAAGCAGGAATTTGTCAGTGCAGAAGCACAGAATCATAGTATGGAAGCACAGTCTACAGAACCGCTTATGCTGAGACAGGCGGAGCTTCAGAAACAGGCAGATTCTTTTGTGCGGTTAAATGAGATGGAGAAAGAACTGCTGTTTGTGGAGCAGGTATGCCATCAGGCAGGAAAGAAAAGACAGGATATTCTTGAAACAAAGAAGAAACTTCAGAAGCAGACCGAGGAGCTGGAACAGATCGTGAATCCGGGTGACACTTCACAGGTGAAGCTTGAGAAGGTTCAGACAGAAAAGAAACAGATTGCAGAACGTATGCAGCGGTTACAGGAGCTTGAAAAAGAATGTCTGGAGATTGATCATCTGGAAATTAAGAAACAGCAGATGGTGGTTGATAATCGGAGTGCATTTGAGAAGCGGAATCAGGCAAATGCGAATTACGAGGAAGCTATCAGAAATCGGAATGATCAGATCTGTGGAGAACTGGCAGCAAACCTACAGGAGGGAACACCGTGTCCGGTCTGTGGAAGTAAGACACATCCGGAAAAGGCACATTGTGACGGAGCTGTTGTAACAGAAGAAATGGTAAAGAAGCTCCGGGCTGCATTTGATCAGGCGGATGCTTCATTCAGACGAAAAGAAAATGAGCTTGGAAGCCTGAATGGTCGTCTGGAAGAAAAACGGAATCAGACAACAGCAGCGGTTATGGAGATGGCAGCCTTTACCATACCGGATCAGACAGTACAGGCTGATGTTCTGATAGATGAGGTCAGAAAACTGCATGTGATCTGGGAGAAAAGGACAGAGGAAACAGAAGCCAGACTGCGGACACTTGAGAAAGAGCACAGAAGTTATCAAGAACATAAAAGGCAGCTTGGCGAGCTTCGTTTGCAGATAAAAGAACTGGAAGAAACGGAAGTGCGGGTAACAGAGGAATATCAGGAGGCAGACCGGAGTTACACGGCAAAGCAGGCAGCCGCGGCACAGATGCGACAGGAGATCCGGGGGGATGAGTCGGATATCCTGAAGCAACTGCAACAGGTGAGAAATGAGATTGCCGAGGTGAACCGGAAGAAGACAGAGGCAAGAGATACTTATAATAAACTTGCAAAGGAACTCTCTGCACTGGAAACAAATCTGAAGCGTGATGCAGAAGATCAGAATATGCAATACAGACAGGAATGGCAGTTGGAGAAAGATGTTCTTTCTGCACTTGAAACGGACAGCGGAGAAATGAACACATCTGTAAATGTCGAAAGTGTGATACAGAAGCTTCCTGACAGCAATCAGGAAAATGATTTTGCAGATGGACAGGAACTGGAAAAGCAGGCAGGCGGCTACGGAGAATGTTATACACATTTCTGTACGGCATCAACGGTTCTGCTTGAACAGATATCCGGGCAGATAGAACGCACGATCCGGAAGAAAAACAGTGTTGCCATCAGGCATGATGCGATTGTGGAACGATTAGTTAAGAATAAGGCAGCATACAGCAAATTAAAGAAGGATTATGGAGCATATCTGAATATCTATAAGAGATACAGTAAGCTTCAGGATCTTTCACAGGCTGCACTTGGTAATTATAAGCTGGAAACCTATATACAGGAGGTCTATTTTGACCGCATTATAGACAGTGCGAATCACAGACTGCGCCAGATCGTATGCAACCAGTTTGAGCTGAAACGCGGACAGAAGACTGCAGGAAACAGAGGGCTTGATCTGTTCGTGCTGGATCATCGGACAGGAAAAGAAAGAGATGTCAAAACACTGTCCGGCGGGGAAGCATTTGTGGCATCTCTGTCTATGGCACTTGGACTTGCCGATATTGTATCTGCAAATGCGGCAGGTGTAAGAATTGATACATTATTTATCGATGAAGGCTTTGGCTCTTTGGATTCTGATATTCTGGAGCAGGCATTAAATGTACTGGCTGAGTTGTCCGAGTCCGATCATCTGGTTGGTATCATATCTCATGTGGAAGAGCTGAAGCATCGTATCGACCGCCAGATCCTGGTTACTAAGGATCATCAGGGCGGCAGTCATGTGGAGATACAGGTGTAAAAAAATATACCCCACTGATCATAGGAAGATATCTGCTTACAGGCATTTGTATGATCAGTGGGGCATTTTTTAATATTTTACAGGAATTCCGTTTACGGATACTTCATCTGTGATCTCGATTACGATACATTTTCGTCCGTCAATCTCACGGGTCTCTACGAGATCGGCGCGGTCAGGATTGACCTTGATCACAACCTCCGGAGTCTTTACCTCAAATGATTTTGTACTGGCGATATTATTTGCATAGAGCTGTACTTTTCCCGGAGCCGGTGCAGGCAGAGTCTCATCGGAGCCTTCGGCAACCGGATGCTGGTTCACAGAAGCAGCAGCGGCACGATCAAAGTTCGCATCAAAGGTCTGCATTTTTTCTTCGGATACTCCCGAGGTTTCCAGAAGATTCTTTAATGAATTTCTGGATAAGGTCAGTGGCTCCGGACTATCTTTTTGTTCCTCAATCATTTCATTCAGATTCTCATGGATATTCCGGATCACTTCATAATCACAGTCCATTCCGAGTGTATCGGTGATGATCGTCTGGAACGCCTCTTTCTGATTACCGGCAGTTACAGGCATTCCCGTTCCGAGAATATAGCGGATAAATTCTTCATGGATTTCCTCCGGCTTCTTCGTATAGTAGAGGACATTATGGATATCGGCTGTCCGGTCGATAAATGCAGGGAACAGGAAACCGATATCAGGAACATCCACGATCCAGTCACGGATACGGTTGTGGAAGGTGTTCTCCGAATCAAAATAACTAAGTCCTGCCTTTGACAGATTTACATGGCAGATACAGCACATGATGTATTCGTAGATCTCATCCGAGGCATCATCCATTGTCAGTCCGTCTGTTGTCTTTCCGGGTACGTCATATGTATCATGGATCAGCAGGATCAGATAGTTTCCGGTATAGTCATAATTCTCGATTACCTTATCATAGAACTGGTCGATCAGTTCATCATCCTCTAATTTGCTGTTGCGCAGCTTTAACAGAAATTCCTGCGTACCGCCGTCAAATTCCGAATCTGTGGGAAACGGCATCGTGATCAGATTCTTTCCAATCGAGCCGGACAGATTTTTCTTAAAGATCTCAAAATATTTAAATGCTTCCTCCTCCGGCAGAGAGAGAAACGCTTCCTTCATTGTCGCAATTTTACGTCTGTCACCATCCACATAGCAGCCACAGATCTTATCGATCGAACAGGTAGCCTGCGCAAACTGATGCCGAATCTCCAGAACCTCTTTCTTTGTCATGTGTATCAAACTCCTTTATAAAAAACTTTAATAGTGCATTATGTGTTTCATGCATTCTATGCATTTGAAAAATCTTAAATAAGCCTAATAAGTGTATCACCTAAAAAAAACAAAGACAAGAATTGACATCTATAACTTTTAATATTTTACATGGTTAACAATGATATTTAGATTTGTAAAAACAAATGTGTAATAATTATATTGCCATACCAATATACAGATAGAAGTGTGGAATGATATATTTCATGTAGCAAACCTATCCGAGTGCCGGTACTTAAGTTGCGTCTTTTGCAACTTTATGTACCGCTGCATCGAGGATAGAACGAGAGTGATTTGCGAAATGAAGATATATCATTCCACACTTCTATCGTCCCTACATCTTAATAAATCTTAAGGATATCCCAAATTGTATCTTAATGGTAGAAAGCCTTACAATGATACCGTCAAAGAAAGATATGGAAAATATCAGCGGTTTGCTGTATCCTAAAAAGGAATGCGTGGTGCGCACACGTACCCGATAAGATACAGACAACGATCATATTTTCAGACGAGGAGAGAAAAATGTATAATATATTAATTTGCGATGATGAGAAAGATATCGTATCAGCTTTAAAGATTTACCTGAAAACATCCGGCTACAATATTTATGAAGCTTACAACGGAAAAGAAGCGTTAGAGCGGATCAAAGAGCATGACATCCATTTGGTGTTAATGGATATCATGATGCCGGAGATGGATGGGATCACAGCGATGTTAAAGATCCGCGAGGAGACGAATCTGCCGGTTATCCTTCTGACCGCAAAGAGTGAAGATACAGATAAGATCCTTGGACTGGAAGTGGGTGCAGATGATTACATTACCAAGCCGTTTAATCCGGTAGAGGTGATCGCCAGAGTGAAATCGCAGCTTCGAAGATATATGCAGCTTGGAAGCGGACAGATCAAGAAAGATGCAATCGTGATCGGGGGAATTGAGTTGAATGATAATTCCAAGCAGGTTACGGTCGATGGCGAACTGGTCAGTCTGACACCGACAGAATATGATATTTTAAGACTTCTGATGGAACATCCGGGACAGGTATTTTCACCGAGAGATATTTACAAGGAAGTCTGGAAAGAAACACCGCTCGGAGCCGAAGGTTCGGTAGCTGTCCATATCCGTCATTTGCGTGAAAAGATAGAGATCAATCCCGGAGAACCAAGATATATCAAGGTGATCTGGGGAAGAGGTTATAAGATGGAATATCAGTAAACCTCTATACAGTCTGACAGGAATGGAGAATATGAAACATGAATAAGTTAAAAAATAACAATCCTTTTAAATTATTGATCTATACGTTATTTTTTATCACCTGCAGCGTTGGATTTATATTGGGTTATGTACTGCTTGATATGTATGAAGCCGGAATCTTTCAGGGCAGATCGGAATCGGAGCTGCGGGCAGAGCTGGAAGCGGATTATCAGAGCGAGATGTTGACTAACTGTATGAATCGTGGTGTCGAGTATATTAGAAATACTCTGGATATCAGTTACAGTGATGATGAATGGGGAGACTATGAATACGATCCCGATGCTTTGCAGAAAAAGGATATGAATCATGATAATGTTGTCGATGCAAGTGATTTTCTGATGCTGTTATCGGAAAAGGAAAATGCATTTGATAAATATGATCGTACCTATGAAGAGGATTTGGAGAAAACATATGGATATGCGAAAACAGATCTGTATGTGAGTGTTGGTGATGATTGGGATTCTTCAAAAACGGGTGAATCCAATTCTGTTATGCTGGCACAGACAGATAATTTGCCGGAAAAAGCATTAGTATATGGAGTTTTAGGAGAGAAAGCAGTTGTCAGTACGACGATCGGTATTCCTACCGGAAAGATCCTGAGCTATGATACCTATAAGGAAGCACAGAGTATCGGTGTGGAAAAAGAAGGAAACAATTATGATTATGTTAACCTGCGTATGCCGGATGAAGCAGCTCTTTCCAGGTCAGAGGTGTCTGATGATTATGGAATTTATCTGAGTGATCTGGAGGAAAATACCACAGAGACGGAAGCAGAGACGGAAACCGAAACCAAGAATTCAGGAATATCGGAAGAGTCTGCAACATCAGAAGATTCCACAACAATGGAGGAGGAAATAGAGAGCTCCGGTTCATACAGCACGCCGGAGGGAGTAACTATTTCCTATAACGGTGATCAGATAACGATCACAGCAAACGGAAAGACAAAGCAGTATGAGTATGATGCGGAGAATGATATGTATTATCCGATCATAAAAGATGGATATACCGTAATCGTTGGCAATTATGCAGGAGACGATATTACAATATATGCTTCCGGTAATTTATATATCGACGGCACATCTGATGTTTCTTCCCGTATGAATAAGAGCCTGCAGGCAATCAGTAAAGCAGCCGGGGAAAAGAACAGACTTCTGATCTTCTTTGGACTTGATTTTGTTTTGTGTATCATATTCATGATCACAAGTATGGTATTATCCGGTAAAGACGGTGTTGTAAGAAAAACAGAAAAGGTTCCGGTTGAAATTATATTGGCTGGAATAGTCGTTTTGATAAGTCTGTTGATTGCTTTTGCACAGAATATATGTTATTCCTTATCATATGCTTATTATAGTTACAGCGATACAGACCGGCTTCATTATTTTATTGATAGCAATATTACAGGACATGATATTGAGACTATTGTATGTCTGATCGGTTTGAGTTGTATCTGTACGGTCGGACTTTTACTGATCAATAATCTGATCGCAAGAGTCAAACAGTCGAATCTGCTTAATACATCATGGATTGTCAGACTGGGTCGCAAACTATTTGGAAAATCGGGAAAGATAACCGCATTTTTCCGGTATGTATTCAGCAGGGTTCCATTTATAATAAAAGCGATCCTGTTGTATATCGTAATTACGATCGTTGAAATTATAGTGGCATTGCTTGTTACTAATGCTGTATATATAGATGAAGCAGGATTTATTGTATTAATGCTGCTGAAGATCATCTGTGCAATTGCCTATATGGGATTTGTCTGTATGATGCAGGAGCTTTTCATGGGGGGAGACCAGCTTGCAAAGGGCGAGTATGGTCACAAGGTAAATACAAGATTCATGTTTGGAAAGTTCAAAGAACATGGCGAGAATCTGAATCATATCAATGAAGGCGTCCAGCTTGCGGTAGATGACCGGATGAAAAGTGAACGGATGAAGACGGAGCTTATCACGAATGTATCGCATGATATCAAGACACCGCTTACTTCTATTATTAACTATGTCGATCTGCTTCAGAAGGAAAATATCGAAAAAGAACCTGAGGCTTCTTATATAGAAGTAATAGCAAGGCAGTCGGCAAGATTAAAGAAGCTGATCGTGGATCTGGTGGATGCTTCTAAGGCTTCGACCGGAAATGTAAAGGTAGAGCTTGTAAATATGGATGCAAATATGATCGCAGAACAGGCATCCGGTGAATATATTGACAAATTGATGCAGAAGAACATCACGCTAGTAACGAATCTCGCAAAGGATCGCGCAGGGATCGAAGCAGATGGCAGACACCTCTGGAGAGTATTTGATAATCTGTTAAATAATGCATTCAAATATACGATGCCGGGGACTCGGTTATATGTAAATACTTATATAACCGATGAAGATGGAAATGTGATCCGTGATCTTACAAAGAGCATCAAAGAACCTGCGAAGGTATGTATAGAGTTCAAGAACATATCAGAAGCACCGCTGAATATTTCAAGTGATGAACTGATGGAACGCTTTGTAAGAGGTGACAGTTCCAGAAATACAGAGGGAAGCGGACTCGGCTTATCCATTACAAGAAGCCTGTGTCAGCTTCAACATGCGGATTTTAACATTGTGATCGATGGAGATCTGTTTAAGGCTGTGATTACATTTGCATACTGTAAAGAACCACAGGAAGATCAGGATGTGGATCAGACAGAAGCTGCAGAAGCCATAGATATTGAACAGTAGTCACCGGGATTCGAAAAAAACAGTTATTTGTTCACAAAATATATAAATAATTATTGACAACTAACGAATGTTAGAATATACTAACCAACATAAGAACGTAGTAGTTATATTTATTGATATAAAAATGGAGGAATAAAATGATTGTTCAGGAAATCCGTAATGACAATGTGTTTGGTTATGTAAGATATCAGGGAGAACCAAACCGGAAGGATGCAGTGATCGAGAAGCTTAGAAAACAGGGATTTCGCATTACAAAACAGAGATGCATTCTGTTAGATATTATTCTGGATGAAGACTGTTCTTCTTGTAAGGAAATATATTACAAGGCTGTCAAAAGAGATGACAGCATAGGAATCGCAACGGTATACAGAATGGTGAACACTCTGGAAGACATCGGTGTGATCAGCAGAAAGAATATGTACAAGGTTGCGTGTTTCTAAAAATGGGATCATCCCCCACCAGAATGTACACTCAGGTGTAAAAACACATACAAACATACAAACGGGACATCCACAATGGCGTGGATGTCCTTTTTATATGGTAAAGATAAAATTAAGGGGTACGTTGCTTGTTTTTTTAAAAAGTCTGGAATTTCAGAATGGTATGGCGCTGTATATAAACAACATCGACGTTTGCGTAGTTTCGTTTATGAGACTTGCACTAGCTGTCAGCACCAAGCCCTTGTTTGAACCCATAAGGGTGAGTTAGGGCGACTGCTGACAAATCGGCGTGCGAGTCGAATAGAAACGCAGCAGGTCGTGTGTTTATATACAGCGCCATACCATCTTGAAGTTCCAGACATTACATGAAAAATTAAGGCAATCGCAAATGTGAATTTTTCATATTTGTGGTTGCTTTTTTTAGTTAAGTAGTATAGAATTACCCTATAAGTGGAGTGAAGTGGTGGATTAGTGCCACAAAGTGGAGGAAATGAGTCGAAAGAAGGTGGAATAAGTGTCCAAGTGTTTAACAGGTGAATATGAACACAGATTAGATACCAAAGGGCGACTTATCATGCCATCCAAGCTTAGAGAGGAACTCGGCTGCACCTTCATGATCACAAAAGGTCTGGACAATTGTCTGTACGTTTATCCAAATGATGAATGGCAGCAGTTTGCGGACAAGTTGAACCAGCTTCCGATGACGAATAAGAGTGCAAGACAGTTCAAGCGTTTCTTCAACTCAGGAGCAGTAAAGTGCGAAACAGATGCACAAGGACGAGTGATCATTCCACAGACACTTCGTACATTTGCCAACATCGAAAAAGATGTTGTCATCATAGGTAACGGAGAGAAAGCAGAAATCTGGAATAAGGAAGCATGGGACGAGATCAATAATGAAGAATCCCTGAACATGGATGAGATTGCAGACAAGCTGGATGAACTGGATTTCAGAATATAAGGACAGAAGTGGTAGTTATGGAATTTAAACATACATCGGTTTTACTGGATGAAACCATTGAAAATCTGAATATCAGACCGGATGGTGTTTATATGGATGGAACTCTTGGAGGAGCCGGACATTCGAAAGAGATAGCCAAAAGACTTGGACCGGATGGACATCTGATCGGTATTGATCAGGATGGTGAGGCGATTATAACAGCAAAAGAACGACTGGCGGAGTACGGTGACCGCATTACAGTCGTAAGAGATAACTATCAGAATTTTAAAAGCATACTAGACGAGCTAAATATACTTCAAGTGGACGGGATATTGCTGGATCTTGGCGTATCTTCATATCAACTCGACAATGCGGATAGAGGATTCACATATCGGGTTGATGCGCCCCTTGATATGCGGATGGACGACCGCCAGACAAAGACTGCAAAGGATATCGTAAATGGATATACCGAGCAGGAACTCTTTCATATACTCAAAGAATATGGCGAAGAACGATTTGCAAAAAGTATTGCATACCATATTGTGAAGTATCGTGAGAAAAAAGAGATTGAAACAACAGAAGAATTAAACGATATCATCCGTGGATCAATTCCTGCAAAAGTACGAAATGCACAGGGACATCCATCCAAGCAGACATTTCAGGCAATTCGTATTGAATTAAATCATGAGCTTGAAGTACTAACGAATTCCATTGATGGAATGATTGACTGTTTGAAACCAGGCGGAAGATTATGTATCATCACATTCCATTCGTTAGAAGACAGAATCGTAAAAAATGCATTTCGTAAAAATGAAAATCCGTGTATCTGCCCACCGAATTTTCCGGTGTGCACATGCGGAAGAAAATCAAAAGGAAAAGTGATAACAAGAAAACCAATTCTTCCAACAGAAGAAGAAATGGAAGCAAATTCAAGATCCAAGAGCGCAAAACTCCGGGTATTTGAAAAAGGTATGAATATATAAAAGGGGTGTTTTAAAATGTCAGAAAGACGGAATCACTACTACATAGATGGAAGTACAGTCCGGAAGCTGGATTATTCAGCAGAACCGGTCAGAAGAGAATATGAACCGGCAAGAAGAACAGAGATGCCGGCAGAACGCCCTGCCAGAAGAAGACAGGAGAAACAGACAGCAACACCTGCAAGAAAGCAGATGCCACAGAGAAAGGAACAGGTAAGAACCAAACAGGCGCCGGCTGTCAGACAGAGAGACAGAAGATGGGTCGATGAATTAAGACATGGATTATTCTTATCATTTGCTGTAATATGTGCAGTAGGCTTGTGCTTTGTAATGCTGAAATTAATGGCAGATGTAAAAGAAGGAAAAAATGAAGTTAGTACACTGCAGAGCCAGTTGAATGAACAGTTAAATGTAAATGCAGAATACAGTTCAGGACTTGACAGCATGACAGATCTGGATGAAATATATAAGATTGCAACAACTGAGCTTGGTATGGTATATTCGAAGCCGGGACAGACTGTGTACTATCCACAGAACAGTGACGATTATGTTATACAGTACAAAAATGTTCCTGAGACCAAATAAGTCTCAGGAAATTTTGCGTTATACCCGAACCTGTTAAGATACAGAATATAAAAATAAAATCAAAGGTGGAAAAATATGTCGACAAAAGCAAAGAATTTTCTTAGGAGAATGAAACAGAGACTGGTTATAATATTTGGTATCGCATTACTCTTTTTTGTTGTGCTTATCGGACGTGTGATCTATATCAGCCTTGCAAAAGGGCAGGAGTATCAGGAAGAGGTACTGGATCAGAAGACCTACGACAGTCTGGATATTCCGTTTGAACGGGGAGACATTGTGGATCGAAATGGAAATATTCTTGCCACCAGTGAGAAAGTGTACAATCTGATTTTGGAGCCCAAAAATATTCTGCGTACGGATAAGGGGAAAGAGGCAACAAAGGCAGCGCTGATCAAATATTTTGGAATGGAAGATGCAAAGTTCGATGAATGTATGCAGAACACAGATTCCTTTTATAAGGTAGCCATGAAAGGGCTTGAATATGCAGATGTAAAAGCATTTCAGGAATATTGCGATACAAGAGATGGTGCAGATGTCGTTGGTGTACGGTTTGAGGAGGAATACAAAAGAAAATATCCAAATGGCAGCCTTGCCTGTCACCTGCTTGGATATACCGTAAGCGGAAATGTCGGACAGGGTGGAATCGAAGGCTATTATAACAGTTACCTGAATGGTGTAAATGGAAAGACATATGGATATCTGACAAATGATAATACCGTAGAATCCGTTACAGTACCTGCACAGAATGGTTATACTGTAGTGTCTACGATCGATTTGAATATCCAGAAGATCATTGAAGATAATATAAAAGAATATATGCAGACGACCGGTGCAAAGAAGATCGGTGTTATCGCAATGGATCCGGATACGGCAGAGGTCCTTGGCATGAGTACCTCTTATGGATATGATCCGAACGAACCGATGAATACGGATGCACTTCGTAATATGAAGGTTACCGTTACAGAAAGTACGGAAGAACCATCAACAGAAGAAGACAGTAGCGAGGAAGGTTCTTCTGAAGATACGATAGAAGCAACAACCGAGGAACAGAAAGACCCGGAAAAGATCACATATGATTTTTCATCTATGACAGATGATGAATTCCAGAAAGCAATTGATGGTCTGACAAGTGATCAGACGTATGAAGCATTAGATGCTGTATGGAGAAATTATTGCATTAGTGATATCTTGGAGCCGGGTTCTACATTTAAGCCTTTTACGATTGCAGGGGCCCTTGAGGACGGAGTTGTGAAAGACAGCGATACATTCTTCTGTAAAGGCTATGAGATCGTTGCAGAGGGAACATCTCCAATCTATTGTCATAACCGAAGTGGTGATGGCACGCTTACATTAAAGCAGGCACTAGAGCAGTCCTGTAATGTCGCTTTGATGCAGATCGCAAAATCAGAAGGAAGAGAAACATTTTCCAAATATCAGGATATATTTAATTTTGGTAATCAGACCGGAATTGATCTTTCCGGTGAGGGAAGCGGTCTGGTGTATGATGAAGAAGGACTGAATCCGGTCGAGCTTGCAACTTCATCCTTTGGACAGGGTATTAATGTAACAATGATCCAGATGGCAGCAGCGTTCTGTTCACTGATCAATGGAGGAAATTATTATACGCCTCACACCGTCAGACAGATTTTAGATGAAAATGGAAGTATTATAGAGAATAATGAACCGGAACTTGTCCGCAAGACGATTTCAAAGACAACTTCAGATCTGATGAAGCAGTATATGGCAGGTGTTGTTACAGAAGGTACCGGTTCCAGAGCAGCCGTTGATGGATATACGATCGGCGGTAAGACAGGTACAGCAGAAAAGATTCCTAGAAATCAGGGCAATTATGTATTATCCTTTATCGGTTTCTCACCGGTAGAGAATCCACAGATCATGCTGTATGTTGCAGTTGACGAACCAAATGTAGAAAGTCAGTCTACATCCGGTGCCGGAGCACTGTTATTCCATGCGATCATGGAAGATCTGCTCCCATATATGAATGTATATCAGAGCAGTGATGAAGATGTAACGTATAATGGAAAAGATGAGCCGATCAGCTCTCCATTTGAAGGCAATGTAGAAGATTCAACAGGCGAGGGAACAACAGAAGAAGGAAGCACTGCAGAGGGAGATACAACAGCGGAAGATACCGGTTCAGAGAATGTAACCTCTGAGGGAACAACAGAAGCAGTATCTGAAAATGGCACTTCAGAAGAAACAACCTCCGAAGAAACAACAGAAGCCAAAGTTCAGGATGAATAAACAAGGGAATATCTGGCAGACTGACAGAAAAGGCATATTTGTCCGGAAAAAGTAATAAGATATAAGGATAAATAAATCCGGCGGGCAGAATGAAGCTTTATAGTTATAATCGGAGAAAGATATATTTTACATGTATAGCGATCGTAATGACTGCGGTTTTCCTGATGGGAAGACTTGCTTATCTGATGGTTGCAAAAGCGGATTATTATAATCGTGCAGCAACCGGGCTTCATGAAAGAGAACGAAGCATCAAAGCACCAAGAGGAAGGATATACGACAGAAATGGAAATATCCTGGCTGATAATAAAGCAGTCTGTTCCGTATCGGTCATCCACAGCCAGATTGAGGATGAAGAAGCAGTCATACAGGTTCTGAATGAATATCTGGATAAGGGAGAAGCGGAGATACGCAAAAAAGTAACCAAGGTATCATCCCGTGAATTGATCGCAACAAACGTTGCGAAGGAAACCGGAGATCAGATCCGGGAATTAAATGTTGCCGGAATTAAGGTTGACGAGGACTATAAAAGGTATTATCCTTATGGAAGCCTTGCATCCAAGGTTCTTGGCTTTACAGGAGCAGACAATCAGGGAATCGTTGGCCTTGAGGTCTGGTATAATGAGATCCTGGCAGGAGAGGACGGAAGCATTCATACAGTAACGGATGCAAAGGGAATCGAACTGCCGAATGTAAAAGAAACGAGAGTAAGTCCTGTACCGGGAGATGACCTGGTACTTTCACTGGACTTGACAATACAAAAATATGCAACACAGGCGGCTCTTTCCGTTATGGAAGAGAAGCAGGCAAAACGGGTGGCAATGATCATTATGAATCCGCAGAATGGAGAGATCTATGCCATGGTCGATGTGCCGGAATATGATCTGAACCAGCCATTTCAGTTGAACATGGATCTGGCTGGATACGAGAGTGTGGCTGACGGTGAGAAGATGGATGCGTTAAACAATATGTGGCGTAATTTTACAGTCAGTGATACGTACGAACCGGGATCTACCTTTAAGATCGTGACAGCGACAGCAGCCCTTGAGGCTGGAACCGTATCCTTATCGGATACCTTTTACTGTCCGGGATATAAGATCGTGGAGGATCGCAGGATCCGGTGCCATAAGACGACAGGACATGGTTCGGAGGACTTCCGGCATGCACTGATGAATTCCTGCAATCCGGCATTTATGACGATCGGAGAACGGACAGGAGCCACGAATCTGTATCAGACCTATCAGAAGCTTGGATTGTTTCAGAAAACCGGGATCGATCTTCCGGGTGAGGCAAATTCCATTATGCATAAGCTTTCCGATATCGGACCGGTAGAACTGGCAACGATGTCATTTGGACAGTCCTTTCAGATATCACCGATCCAGTTTGTGACTGCTGCAGCAACCGTTATAAATGGTGGGAATAAGATCACACCACATATCGGTATGAAGGTGGTGGATGCGGAGAGCCAGGTTATGACGGAGCTTCAATATCCGGTCACCCAGGGGGCGGTCGGTAGTGAAACATCGGCGACAATGCGTGATCTGTTGGAGTCTGTTGTGGCAGAAGGCGGAGGCAGCAAGGCGCAGATCGAGGGATACCGGATTGGCGGCAAGACAGCAACCAGTGAGAAGTATCCGAGAGGAACCGGAAAATACATATCATCTTTCCTAGGATTTGCACCGGCAAATGATCCGCAGGTCATGGCATTTGTTATGATCGATGAACCGACAGGAGTATATTATGGAGGAACGATAGCAGCCCCTGTCATACAGGAGGTATTTTCCAATATCCTTCCATATCTGGGAATACCAAAAGAGGAATAAGAAAATTACCTCATACGTGAGGAAAAATATAGCCATTTCAAAATGAAATGACGGGTAAGGAGTACAAAGAAATGAACTTGGATTTTTCAATTATTTTACCGATACTTATAGCGTTTGGAATCAGCGTGGTGTTAAGCCCGATCGTGATCCCATTTTTAAAGAAACTGAAATTCGGACAGTTTGTACGAGATGATGGACCGGAAACACATCTGAAGAAATCAGGAACACCGACAATGGGCGGACTGATCATTCTGTTGAGTCTGGTGATTACCTCGTTATTTTATATGAAGGATTATCCGGATATCCTTCCGGTATTGTTTGTAACACTTGGTTTTGGCCTGATCGGATTTCTGGATGATTATATCAAAGTCGTTATGAAGCGTTCCCTGGGACTTCGTGCATGGCAGAAGATGCTCGGACAGTTCGTTGTAACAGCAGTTTTTGCATATTATATTGAGAAATATACCGAGATCAACAACGAGATCATTATTCCATTTGTCGGTAAGACAGTTGTTCTTGATAAATGGGTTTATATCGTTTTGTTATTCTTTGTTGTACTTGGAACAGTAAATGGTGCAAACTTCACAGATGGTCTGGATGGCCTTGCTTCTTCCGTAACAGCATTGATCGCTACATTCTTTACAGTTGTTGCGATCGGAACCGGATCCGGTCTTGCACCTATCTCCTGTGCAGCAATGGGAAGCTTGTTAGGATTCCTTGTATATAATGTATACCCTGCAAGAGTGTTTATGGGTGACACCGGTTCTCTTGCACTTGGCGGATTTGTAGCATCGATCGCATACATGCTGAAGATGCCATTATTTATTCTGATCGTGGCATTCATTTATTTTATAGAAGTATTATCGGTTATCATCCAGGTAGTTTCATTCAAACTGACTGGAAAACGAGTGTTCAAAATGGCACCGATCCATCATCATTTTGAGCTTTCCGGATGGCCTGAGACAAAGGTTGTATCAATATTTGCGATAGTAACAGCCGTACTTTGTGTTGTAGGTTTACTGGCTGTTTAATACGGAGGATATGAAGATGAATTTTAAAAATGCTTTAGTGGCTGGTACAGGTAAGAGCGGCATCAGTGCAGCAAAGCTGCTGATCGCTCATGGCGTAAAGGTTACGCTGTTTGACGAAAATGAAAAAAGAGATAAAAATGATCTGATGGAGAAACTCTCCCAGTCAGAACTTGTTACGATTCTGCTTGGAAAATTAACGGATGAAGTATTAAAGCAGACAGACATTATGGTTATAAGCCCAGGTATTCCGGTTGATTCTGCATTTGTAGAGGATATAAAGAAAGCAGGCATTCCGGTATGGAGTGAGATTGAGCTTGCATATTATTTTGGTAAAGGAAAGATCGCTGCGATCACAGGAACAAATGGCAAGACAACGACGACGGCACTTGTTGGCGAGATCGTAAAGGCGTGGAATCCGAAGACGATCGTAGTTGGAAATATCGGTATTCCATATACCGAGCTTTGTGATACAACCGATGATGACAGTGCAACAGTGGCAGAGATCAGCAGCTTCCAGTTAGAGACGATCGTGGATTTTCATCCGAATGTCAGTGCAATCTTAAATCTGACACCGGATCATTTGAACCGTCATTATACATTTGAAAATTACGGAAATGTCAAGAAGTCGATCACAAAGAATCAGACAGAAGATGATGTGGTTGTATTAAACTATGATGATGATCATACAAGAGCAATGGCAGAGGGAATCCGTCCAAGAGTTGTATATTTCAGCAGACTGGAGAAGCCTGCAGGCGGTGTATATGTAGAGGATGGTCACATTGTGATCGAGGCAAATGGAGAAAAGATCGATGTCCTTGCATTAAAGGATCTGATCCTGCTCGGTTCCCACAATGTTGAAAATGTGCTCGCTGCAGTTGGTATCTCTTATTATATGGGAGTGCCGGTCAATGTCATTCGTGATGTTGCAGTCAGTTTTAAAGCCGTAGAGCATAGAATAGAGTATGTAAAGACAGTGGCTGGTGTGGATTATTACAATGATTCCAAGGGAACCAATCCGGATGCAGCCATCAAGGGAATTCAGGCAATGGTAAAACCGACTTATCTGATCGGTGGAGGCTATGATAAAGGCTCTACCTATGATGAATGGATCGATGCATTTGACGGAAAAGTCAGATGTTTGGTTCTGATCGGTCAGACGGCGAAGAAAATCGCAGAGACTGCCAAGAAACACGGATTCCATAATATTGTATTTGAAGACGATCTGTTAGGAGCGGTAAAATATTGTCATGAGAATGCAAAGGATGGAGAAGCAGTTCTTCTTTCTCCAGCATGTGCAAGCTGGGGAATGTTTGATAATTACGAGCAAAGAGGAAGAATGTTCAAAGAATATGTCCGCGATTTTAAGGAGTGAAATATTTGAATGACAGAAACAGGAACACAGATACAAATGAGATAGATAGCAGAAGAAAGCCGTTATGGTACAGCGGACGTTACTTTGACTATCCGCTGCTTGGCATTGTACTGGGGCTTGTTCTGTTTGGACTGGTCATGGTTTACAGCACCAGCTCCTACCGGGCAGATGAACTGTATGGTGACAGTACATATTTTGCAAAACGACAGCTTGTTTTTGAACTTGTTGCATTGTTTGGAATGTTTCTGGTATCGAAGATCGATTATCGCAGATATGCAAGATATTCCAAATATTTTCTGTATGTGGCAATGGCACTTTTAGTGCTGGTCTACATTATAGGAAGTGCGAGCCATGGATCGACCAGATGGATCTATATTGGTGCATTTGGATTCCAGCCGTCGGAATTTGCAAAGCTTGCGCTGATCGTATATACCGCAGATATCTGTACCAGAAAACCCAGAAGCCTGAATACACTGAAGGGTCTGGCGAAGATGCTTCTGCTTCCGTTTGTAACGATCATACTGATCGCGATCGAGAACTTAAGTACCGCGATCATATGCTTTGGCATTGTTGTGATCATTGTATTTGTCGCCAGTCCGAAAAAATGGCCGTTTGTGCTGATGGGGCTGATCGGAATCCTGATGTGCGTGATATTTATTGCAACAGCAGGCTATCGTGCAGATCGTATCCGTATCTGGCTTGCACCGGAAAAATACGATGATGGATACCAGACGATGCAGTCCCTTTATGCGATCGGATCCGGAGGCTTTTTTGGAAGAGGCATTGGGAACAGTATCCAGAAGATGGGATTTATACCAGAGTCCCATAATGACATGATTTTTTCCGTTATCTGTGAAGAGCTTGGTTTATTTGGTGCGGCACTTGTAATCGCAATGTTTGTGGTCCTGATATACAGATGCGCACTGATCGCAATCAATTCCGGTGAACGGTTTGGAGGTCTGATCGCAACCGGTGTTATGGCACATGTTGCTGTTCAGGTATTGATCAATATCAGTGTTGTAACAAATACGATACCACCGACCGGTGTACCGCTTCCATTTATCAGTTATGGTGGAAGCTCGATATGTTTCATGCTTCTTGAGATGGGACTGGTGCTTGCTGTTGCCAGACAGATGAAGCCGGGAAGATAAAATGGATAGGAAGATATAAAAGATGCAGAACAGGAGAACAGAGAGCGAAACTGAAAAGAAAAAGGGAAGAAAGGCAGGTAAGATTCTGCTGATCATTCTTGGCGTGCTGCTGCTTATATGCCTTAGTGCCTATGTCTATATCCTGAAATGCTACAGTCTGACCAAGATACAGGTGTCCGGCAATGTGCATTATACAGAGGATGAGATCATAGATATTGTAACAAAAGGGAAAAAAGCGGATAATACCCTGTTTTTCTATCTGGACAACAGAATGCATCCGGTAGAGGATGTAACCTTTATTGATAAATTTCAGATCGAAGTGATTGGAAGACATACCATAACGATCACAGTATATGAGAAGTCCATGGCTGGTTGTGTGAGCTATATGGATCAGTATATTTATTTTGATAATGATGGCCGCGTGCTTGAAACGTCTTCCGAAAAGCTGGAGGATGTTCCGTGTATTCAGGGATTGAAATTTGACCGTATCGTTGTGGGTGAAAAGCTCCCTGTAACGAACGAGGATATGTTTCAGGAGATCTTGACGATGACACAGTTGATCGATAAGAACAAGTTGTTGATCGATGAGATCCGGTTTAATAATGACAATGAGATCATCTTGTATAAGGACAAGATCAAAATAGAGCTTGGAAGCGGATCCGGGCTGGAGGACAAGCTTATGAATCTGGAAAGCATTCTTTCCAAACTGGAAGGAAAAAGTGGAACCCTGGATCTGTCGGATTATTCGGCAAGCAGTGGAAACGCAATATTTAAGGAAAATAAGTAAAATTTAAAACAAAAAGTTGTTGCGTTATTTATGAAAAAATCGTATTATTAAGATATTAATGCGATTATATAGATGTACACTCCCTGTACTTTGGGTTGCGGGTGCCAGATCTGCAGCCTGTGACTTGCTTACAGAATGAAGACAACCGGGGGAGGGAGCTGTACAGGAATTATAAAGAAATATATAGAAGGAGGAAACAACCTTGCTCGAAATAAAGTCTAACGATGAGAGAACACCAGCTAGAATACTGGTAATAGGAGTAGGTGGCGCTGGTAACAATGCAGTAAACAGAATGATTGATGAAAATGTAGAAGGTGTGGAGCTGATAGCGATCAACACGGATAAACAGGCACTTTCATTAAGCAGAGCTACAACAAAGATTCAGATTGGTGAGAAGCTGACAAAGGGACTTGGTGCAGGTGCAAAGCCTGAGATCGGTGCCAGTGCAGTTGAAGAGAATAGAGAAGAGATAGCAGATATTATCAAAGATGCCAACATGGTATTCGTAACATGTGGTATGGGTGGTGGTACCGGAACCGGTGCAGCACCTGTTGTTGCGGAGATGGCAAGAAATCTTGGTATCCTGACAGTTGGTGTTGTAACAAAGCCATTTGGTTTTGAAGGAAAGCCTCGTATGAAGAATGCGATGGAAGGAATTGCAAGATTAAAAGAGAATGTTGATACACTGATCGTTATTCCAAATGATAAGTTATTACAGATCTGTGATAAGAGAACCAGTATTCCGGATGCTTTAAAGAAAGCAGACCAGGTTCTTCAGCAGGGTGTTCAGGGTGTAACAGACCTGATCAATAAACCGGGTCTTATCAACCTCGACTTTGCAGACATCCAGACTGTTATGAGAGACAAGGGTATTGCACATATCGGTATCGGTTCCGCAAGCGGTGAGAACAAGGCTGTTGATGCGATCAAGGAAGCTATGGATTCACCATTACTGGAGACAACAGTATCCGGTGCAACCGATATTATTGTAAACTTCTCAGGAAATATTGGTATCGTGGAAGCATACGATGCAGTTACTTACCTGACTGAACAGGCCGGTGATGGTGTAAATATCATCTTCGGTACAGTTGACAATGATAACATGGGTGAGGAGATCAGCATTACGATCATTGCTACAGGTCTTGAGAAAGCAGAGACAACTACACCTGTCAGCAGATTCGCAGGAACTGCAGCTCCAAAGCTTGATACAGTTAATACAACATCATTTGGAGAAGCAAGAAAGACAACACCTACTTATGGTGGACAGGCACTTGGTGGATCATCTTCCATCCGTCCTACTTTCCTGTCAGATGCAGGAGCAGCATCACAGACAGCAAAGCCGGTAGTTCCAAATACAACAAGAACAGCCGCTCCGGTTGAGCCGCATGTAGCTCCGTCTCCAAAACCGGCAAGACCGACTGTACAGTCAAATGACAGTATCAGAATACCGGAATTTTTAAAGAAAAGATAAATAGCAGAGATGCGGACAGATATGTATATGTACGGATGCCATGGCGATATTGCCATGGCATTTGTGCAATAAGCTGTTATGTAGAAATAATATCTGCATCAGTTAATGGATATAAAAATCATAACATGGAAGGAGACAGATATGAGATTCCTGGCAACCGGAGAGGAAATGCAGAAGATCGATCAGATCTCCATTGAACAGATTGGAATTCCCGGTCTGGTGTTGATGGAACGTGCAGCACTTGCTGTAACAGAAGAAATAGAAAAAAGATTTTCACGGATAAAAACAGGAGAACATGATACCGGACGGACAGCATATACCAGGATCCTTGTTGTAACAGAACGCGGCAATAATGGAGGAGATGGTCTGGCTGTAGCAAGGATGCTGGCGGAAAAAGGATATCTGGTAGATGTGTACTGTATCGGACAGGTTAGCAGAGCAACAGAGAGTTATAAGGTTCAGGAGAGTATACTTGGACAGCTTGGGATCAAGATTACAGAGGATTTCCCGAATGGAGAATATGATGTAATCGTAGATGCAATCTTTGGAGTTGGATTAAAGCGTGACATAGAAGGAATCCATAAAGAGGTCATTGATCATATCAATGATATGCCGGCATATGTGGTAGCAGTAGATATCCCATCCGGTATATCGGCTACGACCGGACGGGTAATGAATGTTGCAGTAAAGGCGGATCTTACAGTAACAATGGGGTTACTGAAGGTCGGTATGACCGTTTATCCGGGACATGGATATTGTGGAGAGATCCTTGTAAAAGATATCGGATTTCCGGATAAGGCAGTTGATATGGTGATGCCGGAGATATTTACATATAATGAAGGGGATTTGAACCGGCTGAATAAACGAAGACCGGATGGAAATAAAGGAACCTTTGGAAAAGTTGCAGTCATAGCCGGCAGTCGGGAGATATCGGGAGCAGCCTGTCTTGCGGCATCAGCAGCCTACCGGGTTGGAAGTGGTATGGTAAAGGTATATACCCATAAGGATAACAGAGTGATTGTCGGGGGATATCTGCCGGAAGCATTGATGATGACATATCAGGATGAGAAAACAGCAGTTATCTGTGCGGAGAATGCATGTGCATGGGCAGATATCATTCTGATCGGACCGGGTATCGGAACCGGAAAAGAAGCGGAATGTATGCTTAAGACAGTGCTGGAGAATTTCAAAGGAACGATCGTTGTTGATGCAGATGGACTTAATCTTTTGTCAGCACATAAGGAGCTGCTTGCAGCAGGGGAAATCAGCAGACAGACAGGGAATATAGCACTTGTTATCACCCCTCATGTAAAAGAAATGTCCAGACTGACAGGAAAGACAGTGACTGAATTAAAAGAAGCACCGGTTCGTGAGTGCAGGACATTTGCGGAAGCAGAAACACTCGTGTGTGTATTAAAAGATGCAAGAACCTGTGTCAGTGACGGAGGCGTGCATACTTACATGAACACTTCGGGAAATGATGGTATGGCAACAGCAGGTTCAGGGGATGTTCTTGCCGGAATGATTGCAGGGCTATCTGCCGGTGGAATATCTCCGACAGAGGCAGCAAGACTTGGGGTGTATATACACGGGCTTGCAGGGGATCGTGCAAAGAAACGGTATGGAAAGGCGGCTATAACCGCCGGCAGTCTGATCGATGAGATCGGTCCGATCATGAGTTCTTATGTATAAAATATAATAGGCAGAGGCGCAGACAAATGAATAAATATAGAAGAATAGAAGCAGATATCAATCTGGATAATATCAGAGAAAATATAAAAATGATGAAGGCATGTGTGCCGGAGAGTATGAAGATGCTTGCCGTGATCAAGGCAGATGCCTATGGCCACGGAGCAGTAGAGGTTTCAAGAGCCCTTTCTGATCTGGCAGACTTTTATGCGGTTGCCTGTATTGATGAGGCGGTAGAGCTACGTCATGCAGGATGTGAGAAGCCGTTGTTGATACTTGGATATACAGACCCATCAGAGTATGATGAACTGATCACATACGATGTAAGACCTGCGATGTATGATAAAGCTGAATGTGCCATTCTCTCAGATGATGCGGTAAAGAAAGGATCAAAAGCAAAGATCCATATCAAGATGGATACCGGTATGAGCCGGATCGGCTTTCAGTGTGATGATGCAGGTATCAATGATATCGTGGAGATCGCGCATATGCCGGGAATTGAGATCGAGGGAATATTTACACATTATTCAAAGGCGGACGAATACGATAAAACAGCTGCAAATGGACAGCTTGCGTTATTCCGGTCTGTGATCCGCAGATTAGAAGAACGGGGTATATCGATTCCTGTAAAGCATATATCAAACAGCGCAGGAATCATGGAGATGGATAATGAAGGCTTTGATATGGTAAGATCCGGTATCGTAACATACGGACTATATCCATCGGATGAAGTCGATCATTCGATCGCGGCACTTAAGCCGGCAATGGAACTACTTGCCAAGGTAGTTCATGTGAAGAATGTGAAAGCAGGAACAGGTATCGGCTATGGATGGACATTTGTCGCACCGCATGATATGAGAATAGCAACCGTGTCTGCCGGTTATGCTGACGGATATCCAAGAGCACAGTCCAATATCGGGCGTGTGATCATTCATGGTAAGTATGCACCGATCACCGGACGTGTCTGTATGGATCAGTTTATGATCGATGTAAGTGATATACCGGAGACGTCAGTCGGTGATACAGTTGTTCTAATCGGAAAATGTGGAGATAAAGAGATCACGGTGGAAGAAGTTGCGGAACCGGCAAACAGCTTCAACTATGAACTGATCTGTAATATCGGAAGACGTGTACCAAGAGTCTATATTAGGGATGGAAAAGAAGTCGGGGAAGTGAATTATCTACGTCGGAACTGAATATCATAGAATAGAATTGGAAATACTTTTCACAACAGAAGATATTAATAAATAAATGGAGTGAAAAGAATTGGTAATCAGAAGAGGCGATATATTTTATGCTGATTTACGGCCTGTCGTTGGTTCGGAACAGGGAGGAGTCAGACCGGTACTTATCATACAAAATGAAGCGGGAAATAAACACAGTTCTACTGTGATCTGTGCAGCGATCACCAGCAAGATGAACAAGGCGAAGCTGCCTACACATGTTGAGATTGATTCCAGTCGGTATGATCTGGCAAAGGATTCGGTTGTGCTGTTGGAACAGGTGCGTACGATCGATAAACAGAGATTAAAAGAAAAAGTATGCCATATGGGAGATGACATTCTGAAAAAGGTAGATATTGCATTAAAGATCAGTCTGGATCTGTATTGATCTTTGTGGCATGGTAATTATAGACATTGTATAATCATACAGTTATACAGATTTCCATATGAATACGGATTATGCAGATTCTCATATGAAAAAATTGACGAATGTTGGAATTAATGATATATTTCCATTATATTTGCATTCGTGTGGAACTAAGAGTGAATGCAGAATGAAACGAACAGGAGAGGTGATTTGTAGACAGAGACTGTCTGGTATATGAAATTATTTAATAACAGAAAAGCTGATGAAGAAAAAGTTGAGGAAGAGATTATTTCCATGGTCAATGAGGGTAATGAACAGGGGCTCATTCATGATGACGAAGTAGAGATGATCACAAATATTTTTGAATTCAGTGAGAAAGAAGTCCGGGATGTTATGACGCCGCGTTCCGATGTAGTTGGAATCGACAAACATACTACAATGGATGAAACGATCAAGATCATGCTGGAGAATAATTATTCCAGATATCCGGTGTTTGATGATGATCTGGACAATATAGTCGGAATCCTTTATTTTAAGGATTTCGTAAAAGCGTATTTAAAGGATAAGAACCAGACGATCGAACAGATCATGGTTGAGCCGATATTTGTGCATCCGACAAAGAATATATCGGAATTATTCAAACGGATGCAGAAAGAGAAAATCCATATGGTCATTGTGGTGGATGAGTATGGTCAGACAGAAGGCATCATAGCGATGGAAGATATTCTGGAAGAAATTGTCGGCAATATTTTTGATGAATACGACGATGATGACGATGATATTGCACTTGCGGGTCATGGATATATCGTGGGCGGCAGAGCAGAACTGGATGAATTGTCGGAACATCTGGGAATTGAGTTCCCGGATGAGGATTTTCAGACACTGAACGGGTTTATGCTGTATGAACTGGGAAGGCTCCCTTATGAGAACGAAAAAATAGATATTACATATAAGGGATATAATTTTGAGACCATTGGGATCAAGGATAAGATGATCGATAAGGTGCGGATAACCAAGGTTGAAAATGAAAATCAGGTATGATATTATGAACCAGTTGGGCTTATAAAGCTTCAAAAAAGAAACCGATATCCGAAAATGGATATTCAAAAGATAGAATTACAGAGTTAAGGAGTAAAAAAATGTCAGGACATTCAAAATTTGCAAATATTAAACATAAGAAAGAAAAGAACGATGCTGCAAAGGGTAAGATCTTTACTATTATCGGTAAGGAAATTGCGATCGCTGTAAAAGAAGGTGGTGCAAACCCTGATAACAACAGTAAGCTTCGTGATGTAATCGCAAAGGCAAAGGCAAACAATATGCCAAACGATACGATCAAGCGTGGTATCGACAGAGCAGCAGGTGATGCAAACTCAGTAAATTATGTTGCTAATACATACGAAGGATATGGTCCGAACGGTACAGCGATCATTGTTGATACTCTTACAGATAATAAGAACAGAACGGCTGCAAATGTAAGAAATGCATTTACAAAGGGCGGCGGAAACGTAGGAACGACCGGTTGTGTATCTTATATGTTTGATAATAAAGGACAGATCATTATCGATAAAGAAGAATGTGATATGGATGCAGATGATCTTATGATGATGGCACTGGATGCCGGAGCTGAGGATTTCAGTGAAGAGGAAGACAGCTTTGAGATCATCACAACACCGGATGATTTCTCAGCAGTCAGAGAGGCTCTTGAAAAAGAGGGAATCAAGATGGCAGAAGCAGAGCTTACCATGATTCCACAGAACTATGTAGATCTGACAGATCCTGAGGTTGTAAAGAAGTTTACAAGAATTCTGGATCTCTTAGATGAAGATGATGATGTACAGGCCGTATATCACAATGCAAATCTTCCGGATGAGGAATAATTATATCGTTCATGCCATTTGTGCATGAAAGAATTTCCACAGAATCCACATGCAATTTTATGTAAGGGGGTGTGGGGATTCTACCATATATGTATGCCAGGCAGGCAGCAGGACGGCAGAAAGCCGTTTGGCAGCACGCCTGGCATATGGTATGTTAAAAACAAATGCAGAGAGCATATATACATTTTACAACAAGAGTAGGAGCGTAGAATGAAGGGAATATTAAGATATTTACGGGACTATAAAAAAGAATCGGTTCTGGCACCATTATTTAAAATGCTGGAAGCCTGTTTCGAACTGCTGATCCCGATCGTAATGGCACATATTATTGATACCGGTATTAAGAATCAGGACATGGGATATGTTCTTCGGATGTGTCTCGTTATGATCGCACTTGGTATCATCGGCCTGAGCTGTTCTCTGACAGCACAGTATTTTTCCGCAAAAGCAGCAACCGGATTCGGAACGGCACTTCGAAGTGATCTGTTCCGTCATATCACAAGTCTTTCTTATAATGAGATCGATACGATCGGAACATCGACACTGCTTACTCGAATGACCAGTGATATCAACCAGATCCAGACAGGTGTCAATCTGGTGCTTCGTTTGTTCTTACGTTCTCCGTTTATCGTATTCGGTGCGATGATCATGTCATTTACGATCGATGTCAAATCAGCCATGACCTTTGTGGTTACAATACCGGCATTGTCGATCGTTGTATTCGGAATTATGCTTGTCAGCATTCCATTGTTTAAGAAGGTACAGGCAAGACTGGATAAGGTCATGCTTCTGACCCGAGAGAATCTGGAAGGTGCCCGTGTGATCCGGGCATTTAACAGACAGCAAAAAGAGGTTGATGAATTCGATAAGTCAACCGATGATCTGATGGATATTCAGTTGTATGTCGGAAGAATCTCGGCATTCTTAAATCCTGTCACATATGTGATCATCAATCTTGCAACTGTTGCGATCATCTGGATCGCAGCCGGACAGACCGATATCGGTATCCTGTCACAGGGTAAGGTTGTTGCACTGATCAACTACATGTCACAGATCTTAGTTGAGCTTGTAAAGCTTGCCAATCTGATCATTAACATCACAAAGTCGATCGCATGTGCAAAGAGAATCAATGTTGTGTTTGATACGAAGCCATCGATCACAGAGGTTGAAGAAGATTCTGCTTTATCAGAAGCACAGAAGGCAGCCGGCCAGGATGTTCCTAAGGTGGTATTTGACAACGTAGCCTTACGGTATGGTAAAGCATCGGAAGATTCACTGACCGGTATATCCTTTACGGCAAAAGCAGGAGAAACGATCGGTATTATCGGTGGTACGGGTTCCGGTAAGAGTTCTCTGGTCAACCTGATTCCGAGATTCTATGATGCAACCGGTGGTGTGGTTAAGATCGATGGTGTGGATGTAAAGGACTATGATCTCCGTTCCCTTCGAATGAAGGTAGGTGTGGTTCCTCAGAAGGCAGTTCTGTTCCAGGGAACGATCGCCGAGAATATCCGCTGGGGTAAAAATGACGCAACGGAAGAAGAGATCAATGAGGCACTTACAATCGCACAGGCAAAAGAATTCGTTGATCAGAAACCAGATGGCATGAACTTTAAGATCACACAGGGTGGTAAGAATTTATCCGGTGGGCAGAAGCAGCGTCTTACGATCGCAAGAGCAGTTGTAAGAAAGCCTGAGATCCTGATCATGGATGACAGTGCATCGGCACTTGACTTTGCAACAGATGCAGCCCTTCGTCGTGCGATCAAAGAGCAGACAAAGGGTATGACAGTATTTATTGTTTCCCAGCGTGCATCGACGATCATGGGAGCCGATCAGATCATCGTATTAGATGATGGACAGGTTGCAGGTATCGGAACCCATGAAGAATTGTTACAGTCCTGTGAGGTATATCAGGAGATCTGTCAGTCACAGTTATCGGCAAATGAAGTATCCGGTAAAATGACTTCTGCCGGAAATGCAATGGCATAGGAAGGAGGAAGCGACGATGAGTAAAAAAGAAAAAAGTACGTCTGTCAATAAGAAAACACTTGGCAGAATATTAAAGTATATCAAACGATACAGTTTCTTAGTTGTCCTTTCCCTGATCTGTGCAGCGATATCCGTTGTTCTGACCTTATATGCACCGATCATTACCGGACATATGGTAGATAAGATCGTCGGAAAAGGAGCCGTTGATTTCGGAGCATTAAAGACACTGGCAATCCGCTTTGTGATTGTAGTTGCGGTTACGGCAGTCTGCCAGTGGATCATGAATATATTGAATAATAAAGTTACCTATCATGTTGTAAATGATGTCCGTACATCTGCATATAAGAAGTTAGAACAGCTTCCGTTATCCTATGTGGATTCTCACACCCATGGTGATATCGTAAGTCGTGTGATCGCAGATGTAGACCAGTTTTCAGATGGTCTGCTGATGGGCTTTACACAGTTATTTACCGGGGTTATGACTATCGTTGGAACGCTTTGTTTCATGTTATCGATTAACGCTGTGATCACGGTTGCGGTTGTTGTGATCACTCCGGTTTCTCTGTTTGTTGCGGCATTTATCGCAAAGAAAACCTACCATATGTTCAGAAAGCAGGCAGAGATCAAGGGTGAGATGACATCACTTGTTAATGAGATGGTAGAAAACCAGAAGGTTGTAACAGCCTTTTCCATGGAAGAAAATGTAAATGGCAGCTTTAACGAAGTAAATAAGAGATTGAATAAGGCCGGACTGGATGCGACCTTCTTCTCATCCATTACCAATCCGTGTACCCGTTTTGTAAACAGCTTAGTATATACCGGCGTTGGCATCATCGGTGCGGTCATGGCGATCAAGGGAAGAATATCCGTTGGTCAGCTTACCAGCTTTTTAAGCTATGCAAACCAGTATACAAAGCCATTTAATGAGATCTCAGGCGTCGTAACGGAGCTTCAGAATGCACTTGCATCCGCAGCCAGAGTATTTGAGCTGATCGATGAAGAACCGGAGATCGCGGAGCCTGCGGATGCCTATGTGATCGAGAAAGCAGATGGACAGGTGGATCTGTCTCATGTGGATTTCTCTTATAATAAAGATGTAGAACTGATCAAGAATCTGAATCTGAAGGTTGAACCGGGTAAGCGTGTAGCAATCGTCGGACCGACCGGATGTGGTAAGAGTACCGTTATCAATCTTTTAATGCGGTTCTATGATGTAGATGCCGGAGCCATTTCTGTAGATGGCCATGATATCCGTCAGGTAACGAGAGAGAGCCTTCGTGATAACTATGGTATGGTTCTTCAGGAGACCTGGTTAAAGACCGGAACGATCAAGGAGAATATTGCATACGGAAGACCGGATGCGACGGATGAGGAGATTATAGAAGCAGCAAAACAGTCCCACGCACACAGCTTTATCAAGCGTTTGCCGGAGGGGTATGATACCATGATATCAGAGGATGGCGGCGGACTGTCACAGGGACAGAAACAGCTCTTATGTATTACCAGAGTTATGCTTGATCTGCCACCGATGCTGATCCTTGATGAAGCAACATCATCGATCGATACAAGAACCGAGATCCGGATCCAGCGTGCATTTGCGAAGATGATGAAGGGAAGAACGAGCTTTGTCGTAGCGCATCGTTTGTCAACGATCAAAGAATCTGATATTATACTGGTTATGAAGGATGGACATATCATAGAGCAGGGTAATCATGAATCACTTTTAGCACAGAAAGGGTTCTATTACACCCTTTACAATTCACAGTTTGCACATTAGTAGGAACTAAAAATTTGTATTTATATAAAGGAGACAGGAAGATGAAAGTTAGTGAAAGCGGATATACAAAAGACGAATTATTTGACATAGTAGACAAATACCTCGCTGAGCAGTCCAGAAGATGGAATTTTATTGAAGAAAAGGGAGACGGCATGTATGTGTATGATGAGGAAGGAAATGAATATCTTGACTTCTTCGGCGGCATCGCAGTAAACAGTACCGGTAACTGTAACAAGAAAGTTGCGGCAGCAATCGCAGACCAGTGCCAGAATGTGATCCATGCATCCAATTACGCATATACACTTCCTATGATCCTGCTTGCAAAGAAGATTTGTGAGACGATCGGTATGGAGAAGGTTCTGTTTCAGAATTCAGGAACAGAGACAAATGAAGCAATGATCAAGATGGCAAGAAAATACGGAACCGATCATTACGGACCGGAGCATTATCATATCGTTACAGCCATTAACAGCTTCCATGGCAGAACCTATGGAGCGTTATCAGCAACCGGACAGCCGGACAATGCATGTCAGATCGGTTTCAAGCCGATGCTTCCGGGCTTCACATATGCAGAGTTCAATAATCTTGAGGATTTCAAGAACAAATGTACCAAAGACACAGTTGCAATCATGGTAGAGCCTGTTCAAGGCGAGGGTGGTGTATATCCGGCAACGGAGGAATTCTTAAAAGGACTTCGTGCTTACTGTGACGAGACCGGCATCCTGTTGTTATTCGATGAGGTACAGACCGGATGGGGCAGATGCGGAGATACGATGGCATTTATGACCTATGGAGTGAAGCCTGATATGGTATCTATGGCAAAAGCGATCGGCGGCGGTATGCCGATCGGCGCACTTTGTACATCAGCAGAGCTTGCAAGTGCATTTACACCGGGGGCACACGGTTCTACTTATGCAGCCAATCCTGTATGCTGTGCAGCCGCACTTGCAGAGATCGATGAGATCTTAGACAATCATCTTGCAGAGAATGCAAAAGAGACAGGAGCTTATTTTGCAGAACAGCTTTATTCCCTTCCGTATGTGAAGGAAGTACGCGGACGCGGACTTCTGGTTGGCGTTGAATTCACCAAACCAATCGCAAACGAAGTAAAGCATCTGGCTGTTGAGAACAGACTGTTGATCACAGCGGTAAGACCAAATGTGATCCGTATGGCACCGCCACTGATCGTAACAAAGGAACAGTGCGATAAGGCTGTTCAGATCCTGATCAAATGTGTGTCAGAGGCAGCAGAAGAAGCAGATGCATAAGGAGGTAACAGAAGATGGGAAGAACCGCAGAAGAAATGGAAGATGTAACACTTCTCGGCAATAAGAATGTAAAATACAGCATGGACTATGCACCGGAGATGTTACAGACCTTTATTAATAAACATCAGGACAATGATTATTTTGTCAAGTTCAATTGTCCGGAATTTACCAGCTTATGTCCGATCACGGGACAGCCGGATTTTGCAACCGTATATATATCCTATGTTCCGGATGTGAAGATGGTAGAGAGCAAGTCTTTAAAATTATATTTGTTCAGTTTCAGAAATCACGGAGATTTCCATGAGGACTGCATGAACATTATCATGAAGGATCTGATCAAATTGATGGATCCGAAATATATTGAAGTCTGGGGCAAATTCACTCCGAGAGGCGGTATCTCGATCGATCCATATTGTAATTACGGAAGACCGGGAACAAAATGGGAAGAAGTTGCATGGAACAGAATGTCAAATCATGACCTGTATCCGGAAAAGATAGATAACAGATAGGCGGAATGTCAGATGAATTACAGGGAAACAGTTGAGTATATCCTAAGCATTCCACTGTTCGCACAGAAGATTGGCACAGAGAATCTTGCCAGTCTTCTTGAACGTTTAGGGAATCCGCAGGATAAGAGCAAAGTGATCCATATAGCAGGAACAAACGGTAAGGGATCAACGGCAAAGGCGCTTGCTACGATACTGATGCATGCAGGCTTTCATGTAGGATTGTTTACATCACCGCATCTTGTCTCGATCAATGAGCGGATCCGATATGATGATGAAATGATATCGGATGAAGATTTTACATGGGCGTTTGAGCAGGTGCGGAAGAAGTTCATCGTTCATCCATCTTTCTTTGAAGTGATGTTTGCGATGGCGGCTGTTTATTATGAGAAGAAGCAGCCGGATTATGTGATTTATGAGACCGGAATGGGTGGCAGGCTGGATGCAACTAATGTCGTAAGACCGGAGCTTTGTATCATCACATCGGTAGGACTTGATCATATGGAATATCTTGGAGATACGATCGCTAAGATCGCAAGAGAGAAAGCAGGGATTATCAAACCGTCAGTTCCGGTCGTATATTTCAAGCGGGATGCGGTTTCGTCTGGAATCATAGAGACTCATGCAAAAGAATTGGATTCTGCCGTAACAGCGGTCGAAAAATCAAACTATATAATAAATGAAATAGATGATAAAACCATTGATTTTTCATTTCATAATCGGTATTATAATTATGACCATTTGAGGATACCGAAAACGTCTCTTTATCAGGTCGAAAATACCTGCCTTGCAGTTGCTTCTTTTGATATCCTGATGCAGATCAGGAATATAGAATATGGGAAAAATGCAGGTGCTGATGTCAGGATAGAGCAGGCAGTCAGAAGCGGATTACTTGATTTTTCATGGGAAGGCAGGATGGAGGAGATCGCACCGGATCTGTTTGTAGATGGTGCACATAATCCGGAAGCAGTCGAATGTTATTGCAGAACACTTCGGACGCTTTATACGAAGAAAAAGAAGATCTTGGTCTTTGCAGCAGTAAAGGACAAGGACTATGATACGATGATACGGGATCTGACAGAAGCACTTTCGTTTGAGAAGATCATAGTTACAAGTGTAGATAATAAACGGAAGGCGCCGGTCTCTCTGATCGCAGACAGGTTCCGGAATTACACAGGACATACGGTGGAGGCATATGAGGATATTACAGAAGCAATGGATGCCGCCATCCGCTATAAAGAACAGATCACAGATTCAGCAGTCTATTGTGTGGGTTCTCTTTATCTGGTGGGAGAAGTCAAACGCTGGCTTCAGAAGATAAAAGAGAAATCTGCGAATATGGAGGAATAGTATGATAAACTTTGATGAAGAAGTAAAAAAATTCAGACCGACTCTGGAAGTAGACCAGGCAGAAGATGCCATTTATCATAATGATCTGAAGGATATCTCAGATATTATGCAGGAGATGCTTCGTGTAGCAAAGGAAACGGAGAAATAATATGGCAGACGTACTGAATTGTAAGCATTGTGGCGGTAAGATCCTTGTTACCGGATATTGCAGCCAATGTGGGTTAAAGAGTGAATTTGTAAATAAGGCACTGAACACATCCAAATATTATTATAATATTGGTCTGGATAAAGCCAGAGTCCGTGATATGAGTGGTGCAGAAGAGGCATTAAAGACAGCCCTTAAATATGACAAGTTGAATATTGATGCCAGAAATCTGCTGGGGCTTGTATATTATGAAACCGGTGAAGTTGTTCTGGCATTAAGCCACTGGGTCATCAGTGTGAATTATTTCAGCGGACGAAATGTTGCAAAACGTTATATCAAAGAGGTGAAGGGCAATCCACACAAGCTTGAAACAACGAACAATGCAGCAAGAAAATACAATCAGGCAGTAAACTATGCCAGACAGGGCAGTAAGGATCTTGCATTTATCCAGCTTCGAAAAGTCTTATCGGATAATCCGAAGTTTGTAAATGGTTATCTGCTGATGGCACTTCTACTGATCGATGATAACAAATATGATAAGGCAAGAAAAGCATTAAAACGTGTCATCAAGATCGACAGAACCAATCCCCTGGCTGTCCGCTATTTCAATGAGATGGGGCATACGGATGAGGAGATCATGAGCTTTCGTGATTATCCGGATGATGATTATGATGCGGATCTGCTGTTTGTGGAAGACCAGCCACGGGCATATGTGGAATCCGATAATGTTGACCGGAATGGAAGACCGACTCCGGTTGGCAGATATAAGGATATTAATTTCTACAAATATTCGCTTGCCTATGTTCTGGCAGGACTGGTATTGGGACTGGCTGTCATGTGGTTCCTTGTTATGCCACAGCATAATAAGAATGCAGATGATGAGAGCAGAAATGTTAAGATTGCCTACAGCGAAGAGATTGCCAATAAGAATACCAAGCTTTCCTCTCTGCAGGATGAGGTTGATTCCCTGACAACAAAGAATGAAGATCTTACGAAGCAGGTCGCAGATTATGAGGAAAAAAGCAAGGCAGATATATCAGATACGGATAAGGTTACGATGCAGCTTGCCATGAAGTATTATAATGATACCCAATATGATAAGGCAATGACAGAGATCGACAAGGTGCTGGAGACCAGCCCGGATTATGATGTTGCTCTGTATTATAAAGCTCTGTGCTATCTGGGTACGGAGGATGAGGATAAGGCCAAAGAAGCCTTTGATACATTTATCCAGAAATGTCCAAATTCTATTTATTATACAGTTGCAGTAGCATTGTCTGGTGCAGACACAACGAGTGGAAAAACAGATGATGGAGGCAGCACGACAGAAGGCAGTTCGGAAGGAACAACGGAATCCGATATGGATCCGACAAATGAATAAAAAGAAATCAAGATCATACAAAAGACAAATAAGCAATATTGCTTATTTGTCTTTTTTTGTAAAAAAGAGGTGGCGTATGAATAATTATGAGAAAATAGGGGATACTGTGTTAATAGAGCTTCCGGAAGAAGTTGATGATTACCGGGCATCGATACTGGTGAACGAAACGGAAGAGGTATTTCAGGATGGCAGGATCCGGTACGTGATATTCGATTTCCGGCATACAAGCGTGATGGACAGCTCCGGGATCGGTCTGATCACGAGAAGATTCCGGAATGTATATGACAGAGGCGGAAAGGTGTTTGTGATCCATGCAAATGACAGAATGCAGCGTCTTCTTAAAATGTCCGGAATATTTAAGATCGCAGAGCAGACAGAGGATTTTGAGACTGCGTACAAGCAAGTACATATGTCATAAAATGAAAAGGAGAAGAAAAGAATGAACAGAAATGAAATGAAAATAGAGTTTGGAAGTGATCCAAGAAATGAGAGCTTTGCAAGGGTTGTCGTAGCATCCTTTATGACCCGTACGAATCCGACGCTGGAGGAGGTCGCTGATGTTAAGACAGCCGTGTCGGAAGCAGTTACGAATTCGATCATTCATGGTTATGGGCAAAAAGAGGGAACAATCGAGATACGGGCATACATAGAAGAGCGGAAGCTGTACATAGAGATCACCGATTATGGCTGTGGTATCGAGGATGTGGAAAAGGCAATGGAGCCAATGTTTACAACCGGAAAGGATGGACGGTCGGGAATGGGATTTTCCTTTATGGAAGCCTTTATGGATGAGCTTACGGTAGAGTCGGAGCCGGGAAAAGGAACGACAGTAAAGATGGCAAAAAAAATAGGGGCTGGGTGTGCAGTATAAATGGAAAATAATCTGGATCTTCTTTTACAGGCGAAGAAGGGTGATGACAGTGCAAAAGAAAAACTGGTAGAACAGAACCTTGGACTTGTATGGAGCGTAGCCAGAAGATTTACAGGACGTGGATATGATATCGAGGATCTGTTTCAGATCGGCTGCATCGGATTGATCAAAAGTATTGATAAATTTGATTTTGACTATGATGTGAAGTTTTCGACCTATGCAGTTCCGCTGATCCAGGGGGAAATCCGCCGCTTTTTGCGGGATTACGGCGCAATCAAGGTCAGCCGTAGTCTGAAGGAGATGAATAGTAAGGTAGAGCAATACCGGCAGCGGGTGATCAAGGAAAAGGGCTATGAGCCTGAGATTGAAGAGATCGCTGCTGCCCTTTCTTATGATGCAGGGGAGATTGTAATGGCAATGGAGGCTTCGCTGGAGCCGGAGTCTCTGGATGCTCCGGGTGTATATTCAAAAACGGAGGAATATAGCCAGGAGATTGTTGATCATTTGTCGTTGATGCAGATGTTGGAACGGTTGGAGCCGGAGGAACAGCGTTTGATCCAGCTTCGGTATTTTGAAGACAAAACGCAGTCGGAGACCGGAAAACTGCTTGGTATCAGCCAGGTTCAGGTGAGCCGGCAGGAAAAACGGATCCTTGAGAAATTAAAAGAAAGTGTATAAAAAGAACAGATGCGGATATCCTAATCCTGTAAGAATATGGGAAAGCAGGTTTCGTAATATGGCAGAAATGGTATATTTGCAGTTGGCAGAAAGTGTTCTGGCGGAAAAACGAAAGGTATTGATCCGGGATGTATCGAAGGTCGTATCCGACAATCTGGATCTGAAAAATAAAATCGAAAAAATTGAACTGATGAATTTTTCTACCAGTTCAAAGGAACAGCAGGTCATATCCATATTGGATATCATAGAGGAGATCAGAAAAAACTGCGATGGGGAGCTGTGTATCCAGAATCTTGGACAGCCTGATGTCGTTGTATATTATAAGGCATTCGATCCGTCGGACCGGATAAAGCAGAAGTTCAAATTTATATTTCTATGCCTGATCGCATTCTTTGGTGCTGGATTTTCAATTATATCCTATAACTCGGATGTGAATCTGGTCGGACAGCTTGATCTGCTTCAGAATGTATTTACCGGAGGCAGTGAATCAGGAGCCATGATTGGCGGTGTTGCCTATTCACTGGGCTTGTTCATTGGAATCATTGTATTCTTTAATCATGGAGCCAATAAGAAATTTACCGATGATCCGACCCCGCTTCAAGTGCAGATGCGGCAGTATGAACAGGAGATCAATCAGACAGTGATCACGGATTCTGTAAGAAAGAAGGATGTGCGGGATGCTGATTAGACATATCTGTTATGCACTGGTTGCATTTATCGGAGGGGCAGCTATATCCAGTGGTTATTTTGCATTTATATCCCTGATCGGAGTATTCCCCAAGTTGGCGGAAAAGGTGAAAGGCAATCGGCACTATATGCTGGTGGAATGTCTGCTGGCATATGGTGCTGTGGCAGGAAATATCGTATATATATTTAATATCCGGATCCCGCTTGCAATTCCTGGGCTGGCTTTTGTGACCCTGCTTGGCGGTATCTTTACAGGCTGTCTGGTTGGTGCGCTCGCAGAGGTGCTGAATGTATTTCCGATCGTATCCAGACGGTTTTCAATCCGGCGTTATATTCCTTACATCATATACATGGTTGCAGCAGGGAAACTCGCGGGTTCTGTTCTTGGTCTGATATCAACCGGACTGGTCTAGGAATGCGATTTATATGCATAGTTTTCATGCAAATGGAAAATACTGAAGAATAGAACCCGGTAAGACAGGAGGAAAGTATATGCAGTTTGAACCAAAAGAAAAGGAATACAATCAGTATGTTGAAACGATTACTCCGGTATCCAATTCGGCAAGAAACTGCCTGTGGGCGTTTCTCATCGGAGGACTGATCTGCACGATCGGACAGGTGTTATTTAATTTGTTTGAATATGCGGGACTGGATAAGGATGACAGTTCGTCTTATGTATCGATCGTTCTTGTACTCATCAGTGTGGTACTCACAGGTCTGAATGTCTATAAGAAGATCGCAAAATATGGTGGAGCCGGAACTCTGGTACCGATCACGGGCTTTGCTAATGGTGTCTGTGCTCCGATCATAGAGTTTCAGACCGAAGGTGAGGTCTTCGGTAAAGGTGTAAAATGTTTTACGATTGCAGGCCCGGTCATCATGTACGGTATCTTTACATCATGGGTGCTGGGACTGATATACTGGATCTGTAAGCTGGCAGGCTGGGTATGATTCCCGGCCTGTTTTTTCAAAAATGTTACATATGTTTTAAGGTAAAATGATGGTTTTGTGAAATATTAGATTTAAGGGGAATCTGTATTGACAGATAAAAATACCTATGATAACTTTAACAAATGGTTAAGTTAATAATAGTAGGTATCTGTATCCTTTAGCAGGATGCGTATACTCGCATGTGTAGTAAATGGAGATACATCATGAAAAAAGCAAAAAGAAGTGTTACTACAACAGTATGTGTTATTGTTGCATTGTGTGTGTGTTATCTGATATTTTGCGGAATTATTGGTAAGAAAAAGTTTTTTCCAAATACCAGTATAAATGGAATTGATGTCAGTAACATGACGGTGAAGGAAGCTGCAGCGGCTGTAGAAGATCAGTTTGCAACGGAGTACAATAACGCCGGGATCGACGTAACGTTGGAAGGTAAAACATATTGCATTGCGATCGAAGAAGCTCTGGATCTGAATGTGATCGATGCGGTACAACAGGCAAACGATGAAAGCCATGGATTTTTAACAAGAGGTTTTAATTTTATTAAGGCATTATTTGGTGAGGCAGAATATACTGCACGACCATCGCTGAAGGATAAGAAGCCGTTGTATACTGCGATCGAACAGTCCGGGCTGACGAAGCTGGAAGGGGTAGAAGATTCCTCTTACACCGTGAAGGATGACAAGGTTATTGTTACAAAGGGCCGCGGAGGTTATACGGTAGATTCGGATAAGCTGGCAGATGAGATTGCTTCCTGCATCAGCAAGGGAGAATTTGATGCGCAGCTTGAATGTCCACTTACATACAGTGATGTCGATCTGGATCTGGTATATGATCAGATTTATGTAGCACCGGCGGATGCAACACTGGATCCGGAAAATGATTACAGCGTAACAGATTCTGTGGTAGGAATCAGCTTTGATAAAGATGCTGCCAGGAAGAAGCTGGATGCGGCAGCCGATGGAGAAGAAGTCAGCTTTGATCTGGTTTATACAGAACCGGAGCTGTCGAAGGAGACATTACAGGCCTATCTCTTCCGTGATACGCTGGGATCCTTCAGTACCAATGTAGGTGGAACGGATGCAAGAAAAGGAAATGTTGCAAAGGCGGCAGAGAATTGTAACGGCACGATACTGATGCCGGGTGAAGAGTTTTCATTCAATAATGTGGTAGGACAGAGAACCATTGAGAATGGGTTTCAGGCAGCTCCATCTTATGTCAATGGGGAATCAGTAGATGAAGTCGGCGGAGGTATCTGCCAGGTATCATCCACTCTTTATGATGCCTGTCTGTATGCGAATCTGGAAATTGCAGAACGTCATTGCCATCCGCATCCATCCACTTATGTAGATGCAGGTTTTGATGCAACGGTATCCTGGGGCGGACCGGATTACCGTTTTATAAATAATACGGATTATCCGCTCAAGGTGACCGCCTCCTATAGTGGTGGTGTTGTGTCATGTGCGATTTATGGAACGAAGCTAAAGGACTTCAGAGTGTCACTGTCCAGTGAACTGGTAGCAACTTATGATTATGATACGGAATATGAGGACGACGATACACTGGAGAAAGGTGAAGAGGAAGTTTCCGTTACAGGTATCACAGGAACCAAATATCAGACCTACCGGACGGTATATGACGGAAATGGAGAGGTAATCTCATCTGAACCGGAATCTGTCAGTGTGTATGATAAACGGGATAAAGTAGTTCTTCGTGGAACCAAAGAGAAGGAAGATACCTCAGAGGAGAATTCGACTGAGGAGAAGAAGACGGAGGAAAAAACAACCGAGGAAAAGACAACTGAGGATACGACAGAAAAGAAGGACGACAAGAAAGACGATTCCAAGAAGGATGATAAGAAATCGGATAAAAAGTCAGACAATAAGAAAAAGAATGATACAAAGACAGATGATTAAATAAAGAAACAAAGAAAAGCTCATATGGAAGCCGGTTCGTAAGGATCAGGCAGTCATATGAGCTTTCTTTTGTGTTATTGATAGTATATTATTCCGCTTCACTGTGGTCGTTTGTTTTGACCTCCTGATTGGTATACAGGTTTACATAGTGAGGACGAAGCTTGGAATATATGATTTTCTGTTCACTGTATAAGCTGTAATAACCGGATAACATATAGCTGACACTGCAGCCGATCGCGAACAGCAGGATACCGCTTGCACCGAATAATTCGATGCTTAAGACCAGAGATGCCAGCGGACAGTTTACAACGCCGCAGAAGAGACATACAAGCCCCATAGCAGCTCCGAATCCTGGATCCAGTCCAATCCAGCCTCCAAGGGTACATCCGAAGGTTGCACCGATGAAGAACGATGGAACGATCTCTCCGCCACGGAATCCGCAGCCGATCGTGATGCAGGTAAACAGGAGCTTCAGAATGAAGGCTTCCGGTTTTGCTGTTCCATGGATCGCCTGTTCAATAATGTTCATACCGGCACCATTATAGTCATTGCAGCGGACGGCAAGCGTCAGGAGAACCAGTAGCACACCGCCGACCAATATACGAAGATACTGGTTTTTCAGATATTTCTTAAATGTTTTTCCGATGACCTGCATGGACATACAGAAAAGGATGCTGAGTACGGCAGCAGCGACCGAGAGAATGATCACCCGGATTCCGGTTGCCAGTGACATTTCAGGAACCTGATTCAGAATGAAATAAGTAGGGGTGATGTGAAATTTTTCTGTGATCGCATAGGAAATGGTTGCTGACAGGATACATGGTACCAGAGCACTATAATACAGAATTCCGATGCTGATAACCTCTACACTGAAAAGTGCGGCCGTAACAGGAGTTCCAAACAGGGCAGCGAATACGGCACTCATACCACACAAGGTCATAATATGTTTATCGCTGTCATCCATTTTGATCAATTTGCCGATCGATGCACCCAGACTTCCGCCAATCTGCAGGGCAGCACCTTCCCGGCCGGCAGATCCGCCAAATAAATGCGTGATAACGGTTGTTATAAAGATCAGAGGCGCCATACGGAAAGGCACATTGTATTCCGGATTCCGAATCGATCCGATAACAAGGTTGGTTCCCTTGTCATGCTTGATGCCGCCTGCACGGTACAGAAATACGATCAACAGACCGGCTGCCGGGAGCAGGAAGATGATCCATCTGTGCCCGGAACGGAACTGTGTGACATATTCAACGCTGTAATGAAAGGCTGTTCCGACAGCCCCGCAGGAGATTCCGATAATGGAAGAACAGATCAGCCATTTAATAAATGTTTTTGCGTATCGTTTTGTTCGATCGATACAATTTAACCAGTATTCTTTTGTAAATATCATAATTCATACCTATCCAGATTGTTTTTATTCTTTCATAGATTACCCCGAATCAGCGGATTTGTCCAGAACATATTAAATATGAATAAAATAAAGAAAAGAAGCAAATGACTATCAACAGAAGAACATATGGAAATAAGGAGGCAGAAAATGAATAAAATGGTTGGAAAACAAAGTGTCAGTTTTTCAGATCCTCCATGTATTCTGGGAGCGGCTTCTATCTGTGGACCAAAGGAAGCTGAAGGACCTCTGGCGGATTACTTTGATATCCGTTCCGAAGATCCTACATTTGGAAAGGATTCCTGGGAAGAGGGCGAAAGTGAGATGATCCGGCAGGCGGTCGAGCTTGCAATCAAAAAGGCGGATAAAAAGAAAAAGGAGATCCGGTATATATTTGCGGGGGATCTGCTGGGACAGTTGATCGCAACCACATTTGGTATTAAGGATCTTGATATACCGGTATTTGGGTTGTATGGAGCCTGCTCCACCTGTGGAGAGGGATTGTCGCTGGCATCCATGACAGTTGCTGCCGGTTATGCGGACTGTGTAGTGGCAGCAACGTCCAGTCATTTTGGAAGTGCAGAGAAACAGTTCCGGTTTCCACTGGAATATGGAAATCAGAGACCGTTATCTGCGACCTGGACGGTAACCGGAAGTGGAGCGTTTGTTGTTGGTAAGGCAGAGCCGGAAAAAGGAGTAATTCAGATTACCGGGATTACAACGGGACGGATCGTGGATTATGGGGTAAAGGACTCCTTTAATATGGGAGCCTGTATGGCACCGGCAGCGGCAGATGTGATCTATCAGAACCTGAAGGACTTTGACCGGAAGCCAACGTATTATGACCGTATCATTACCGGGGATCTGGGGAAGATAGGGCAGAAGATACTGTTTGATCTTTTAAAGGACAATGGAATAGATATCAGCAACCAGCATATGGATTGTGGTATCGAGATCTTTGATAATGAAGAACAGGATACACATTCCGGTGGCTCCGGTTGCGGATGCTCGGCTATTACGCTGGCTGGCTATGTATTAAAGCAGTTACGGGATGGAACCTGGAAGAGGGTATTGTTTGTACCGACTGGAGCACTTCTTTCCACAGTAAGCTATAATGAAGGACAGAATATACCGGGCGTGGCACATGCAGTTATAATAGAACGGAGGTAAAGTTATTTATGGATTATATAAAGGCATTTGTGATCGGAGGTGCTGTCTGTGTGCTTGTTCAGATACTGATGGACAAGACGAAGCTGCTTCCGGGGCGGATCATGGTGATCCTGGTATGTACCGGTGCTGTTCTTGGAGCAATCGGGATATATGAACCATTTCTTGAATTTGCCGGCTGCGGAGCCTCGGTTCCTCTTTCCGGATTTGGTTATAATCTCTGGAAGGGAATAAAAGAGGCAGTTGATCAGGATGGATTTATCGGGCTGTTCCGGGGAGGCTTCAAGATGGCGGCAGTAGGAACATCGGCAGCATTGATCTTTTCCTATCTGGCATCCCTGATCTTTAAGCCAAAGATGGTAAAATAGCATAAAATATTTTTTTTTATATAGATCCTAGAGAATAGGAAAGGAGCCATGAGAATGATCTCTCATGGCTCCCTTTTACATATATCGTTTTTATTCTTCTGTATTTTTGTGTTTGTTCTCTTTTGAGGAAGGTTCATCAGAAGATGGTTCATCGGTAGGTTTCTCTGTTGGCGGTTCTTCTGTTGTAGGAGCTTCCGTTGTCGGTTCTTCTGTTGTAGGAGCTTCCGTTGTTGGTTCCTCTGTTGTAGGCTTCTCTGTTGTCGGTTCTTCTGTCTTGTCCTTTTTGAACTTAACAGTGATCGTATGATTGCCTTTTACCTTTGAGAACTTATACTGTGAAACCGGTCCGACGGAGCTTCCGTCTACATATACATCCGAGATCACATAACCCTTATCCGGTGTGATATAGAAGGTTGTGCTCTTGCCGGATTTTACGGTTGTACTTGGGGAGATAGAACCACCGGATCCATCTACACCGGAAGTAATCTTGAAGCTGTCCTTCTTGTTGTCTTCTGTAGTCTTATTTGGATCTTCAGAATCAGAAGAGTCTTCGGTTTCTTCTTCCTCCGGATGAAGCGGACATTTCTCTTTCAGGATGTTCTGATCGTATTCAAAGTCTGCATCAATGATTTCAATCTTGCCGTCATCATCTACTGTATAATAATAGGTTGTTGTTTCCTTACAGGTATTGGTTGCTACCTTATGGGAATCATTACAGATCACAACCTTCTTGTTTCCACCGCATCGTTTGGTAGGAACGGTTCCTTTTGCGAAATAGTCTGTTATTGTTGGACAGCCTTCAACAGGGAGAAGTCCGGTATCCTTACATACGGTTGCCCGGGTGATTCCGCTTGGCATTTCAAAGATCTTGGAGGTATCCAGACCCTTTGCTTCCACGATCGCATCCATGATCTTACGCCACATGTTCTTATGATAGCTTCCAGCAGCAAAATTAGTATTTACATCAAAACCGATCCAGATCGAAGCGGTGTAATATGGAGTATATCCACAAAACCATGCATCGTAGTTGCTGGAGGTTGTACCTGTTTTACCTGCTGTATAAAGGCCACATGAAAGGTTTGCAGCAGTACCGGTACCGATTGTAACTACATCATGCATGGCACTTGTTAATAACCATGCATTCTGAGGAGAGATGACCGGGGATTCTTCCGGTGTTCTGTTATCGATCAGAAGCTTGCCGTCATGATCATATACCTCGGTGTAGAAGATAGGTTTGATATAATTGCCTTCATTTGCAATTGTTGCATAAGCAGCGGTGATCTCAAGGTTTGTGATGCCATCTGTCAGACCACCAAGGGCAAGGGACTGGTTGATATCCGATTCAATCCCTCCGCTTGAATTTGTACGTTCTTTTACAAGGGTTGTGAATCCAAGCTTTAGCAGATATTCGTAAGCAAGCTCCGGAGTAACATCTGTGATCGTCTTAACAGCAAGAATATTCATGGAATTCTGAATAGCCTGTCGGATCGTGCTTGGACCACGGTAGCCACTGTACCAGTTTCTGACTTCGCCGCCATTTGTATAGGTGTATGGTTCATCTTTGTATACGGTTGCAAGGCTCATGCCGCAGCCGTCCAGTGCAGGAAGAAAAGCGGCAACAACCTTAAAGGTTGATCCGGGTTGTCTGGTTGCTTCCGTAGCACGGTTAAAGGAACGATCCTCTGTCTTTTCACCACGACCGCCGACGATGGCTTTTACCTGACCGGTCTCCTGATCCATCAGGGTGAAGGAGATCTGTGGTTCCACTGTGACCTTATAGCTTTCAAGCTGTTCCTTGTAACCAGTTGTCTCGATCAGGTGCACTTTGTATTCGTCAGCAGCAGCACGGGCATCTTCTTCACTGGAGAAGATTAGGTCGAAAGAGGATTGCCCCATTTCTTCCTGGAACCAGGTTACCATCATATTCTGACTGTAGTTGTACTGTTCACCGTTGTCATCTACCAGTGTCAGTGCATAGGATAACTGATAGCTGTCAGCCGGATAGTTATCTTCATCATTTAAAACATCATCACAGATATTCTGGATCTGTGTATCCTGACAGGTACGGACATCCAGACCACCGGAGTAGATCAGGCTGTCTGCCTCTGACTTGGAATAGCCCATAGCCATGAAATCATCTTCAAGCTGGCTGATGACCTCATCAATGTAATAAGAGTTGACCTTGGTAGGGGATGATTTCTTGATCGATGATACCTTTTCAATCTCGCTATATACATCATCAGCGAGTGCAGTATCGTAATCGGACTGGGAGATCATGTTCTGATCCAGCATATTTTCAAGAACCATCAGTCGTCTTTTGGCATTTTCCTCCGGGAAAACGATAGGGTCAAATTTACTTGGGTTCTGAGGGATGGCTGCCAGTACCGCACATTCGGATATGGACAGATCCTTCAGTTCTTTATTGAAATAGTATTTTGCAGCGGTTTCTACGCCGTAACGTCCCTGACCGAGATAGATCGTATTCAGGTAATACTCGGCAATGCTCTTTTTCGGAAGCACCTTTTCGATCTCAACTGCCAGATACTGCTCCTGCACCTTACGTTCGATCTTGTCAAACATGGTTTTTTCATCCAGGCCGACATTGAAGATCTGGTTTTTGATCAGCTGCTGGGTCAGTGTACTGGCGCCCTGATCAAAGTCACCGGACTGGAGACCGTGGGCGAAGGCACGCATGATACCCTGGACATCGATACCGTTATGCTCCCAGAAACGTTTATCTTCAATAGCAATGAAGGAATTTACAAGTGTTTCCGGTATATCATCGTAGTAAACATACTCACGGTTGGCATCAAAGCTCGCAAGAACCATAAGCTCTTTGCCGTCCTGATCATACAGGGTTGTCTGATATCCTTTCGGGATCAGATCCTTGGCATTCACCTCTGGTGTGTCGTCCAATATGCCTTTTAACATACCAAAACCGGAACCGATTCCAAGTACGACGATCGCAAGAAATATGACCAGTAGTGTTTTAAACAGCGAAACCGATAGTTTTCGTTTATTTCGGGGTAGTTTGGAAACAAGTGCTTTTTGTTTCTTTTCCACGCCCTTTTTGCTAAAATCCATGGAAAATCCTCCTTAAATTAAGTTCAATCATAAATACAACTCATTATAGCAGAGATTTACATAATAATAAAGTAAAACTTCTGATGTGAAATAAAATTAAGACATATAAAAATGCGGATAAATCCCAAATATTTTATAGTTTTTTTGTTACACTATAGGTGGATTTTGTAGTATGATGGTTACAGAAATAAACAGAGAGGAAACAGAACAGCGATGTTTGAGTCAATTGAAGAAGCAATTTCCGTATGGAAAGAGGAGTTTTCCTTTATTGAGGATGCGAAGGTCACAGGATATGACGGAGGGTATCCGGTTGTTGATTTTACGATCCATGAAGCTGCCTTCAGTCTGGTAAAGAGTGAGAGTAAATTCAAGCGTATCATACGATCTGCCGAGATGGAAGGCGGTATAGAAGTAGGAGTATCGACCTGTTTTTATAATACAGCATATGTCAGATGGAATCCGCCGGTCATGACGATCTGTGGTTATCCTGAGGTGATCAGCCGTATATTAAAAAAGATCATGTAAACTGCCCGGGTGAATAAAAAGAAATTCACCCGGGTATTTTATATGTATTGGGATAACAGATAGGAGGCGTATACATGAACCGGGCAATACGAACCGATCTTGCCATTGAGCTGCGGGAGGATATCAAGGATCGCGGGAAGATAGACGGGATCGAAATTGAAACAAGGATCAGCCAGGAAAAAATAAAGACGACTATTATACATGTAAATGACCAGACAGGAGCCGATACGTTGGGAAAACCGGTTGGCACTTATATCACCATTGAATGTCCGGAAATCCGGGAATTTGATGAGGATATCCATAAGCCGCTCTGTAAAGAGCTGGCACATGATCTGAAAAAAATGCTGGGAGAAGCCCGTTCCATCCTGGTCGTGGGACTGGGAAACCGGGAGGTAACACCGGATTCGCTGGGACCACTGGTGACCGATCATTTATTTATAACCAGACATTTGCAGATGGAGCATATACACCTGCAGGAAGAGCCGGAATATGAAATCTCTGCGATCTGTCCGGGTGTCATGGCCCAGACGGGGATCGAGACGGTGGAGATCATCCGTGGAATCTGTGATAATATTGATGTCGATGCAGTGGTTGTAGTCGATGCACTTGCCGCCCGGAGCAGCAGACGTTTAAATAAAACGATACAGCTTGCGGATGCCGGTATCAGTCCGGGATCCGGTGTTGGGAATCATCGTACGGAGATCAATTCACAGACGATCGGAGCAAAGGTGATCGCTCTCGGTGTTCCAACCGTTATTTCAGTTCCGTCCATTATAGATGGTTCTCTGGATGTTATTGCAGATACATTTAACCAGTCTTATGGAAAAAAGCTGATGGAATCTTTTTCCGAACAGCAGCGATATGAGCTGGCATATCATCTGGCTGAACCGGAGCTTGCGGATATGTTTGTAACACCGAAAAATATTGATGAACTGGTAAAACGAATAAGCTTCACAATATCCGAAGCAATAAACAGCATGATTTTCACATAACCAACATATACTGGTAAATAACTAAAATAAGAGTATTTACTGGATGAAGAACAGACGGATCATAAGAAAAACAAAATACTGCCTTTTATGGGCCGGATTGTCGATACTGATCTGGTTCGCAAATTGTGACGCAACATATCGGATGGAATTGGTAAACCGGATGGTGAACTGGCTGTTTTTTGGAAATGGATATGAAACACAGACCGAAAATATGGAAACCGTGTCGGCATCCGGGAAATATCTGGAGGATATGCTGCAGGAATATTGTCTGGCAGGAGAACTTGTACAGGGAAGCGGACAGAAGGATCAGACTGTGTTGGCGGGACAGATGACGGATGAAAAAGGAACGGACAATCTGCCGGCGCAGACTGTGATCGCACTGGATCACCGGGCGGAAGCCATAGTTGCCGCCATGTCAGACAAATATGGATATATGCGGGAGAAACTGACGGATTATGATTATATGAGATCAAATTTTTATGTTATAGACAGTACAACAAGTGTATCCAGAGAAGAATTAAATGGACAGGATCTTGCTTCCATGGATCTGACGATCGATACAGAAGAAAAGAATTATAAGGTACTGATCTACCATACACACGGAACGGAGAGCTTTAAAGATTCCGAGCCGGGAAAGGTTGAGGATACCGTAATCGGACTTGGAGACTATCTGACTGAGCTTCTTGAAGAAAATTACGGGGTAGCAGTCTATCATGATACAACGGCCTATGATATGGCAGGTGGAGAGTTAGATCGAAGTGCTGCTTATGATTATGCAAGAGAAGGGGTTCAGAAGATCCTTGCGGAGTATCCGTCCATTGAGGTCGTGATCGATCTTCACAGGGATGGGGTATCCGAAGATACATATCTGATCACGGAAATAGATGGCAAAAAAACAGCACAGGTCATGTTCTTAAACGGAGTGAGCCGTCTTAATAAGAATGGTGATATCGCATATCTTGCCAATCCGTACAAAACAGAGAATCTTGCATTCAGTCTGCAGATGTATCTGACAGCGCAGGCCAATTATGATTCCTTTGTAAGAAAGATATTTGTTAAGGGTTACCGGTATAATCTGGATCTGAAACCACGGTCGTTGTTAGTAGAAGTCGGAAGTCAGACGAACACAGTAGAAGAAGCAAAAAATGCCATGGAGCCGCTGGCTGCAATTCTCTACAAAGTATTGAGCGGAAAGTGAGATTGTGTTATGATAATGAACACGAAATTATTTGCCTGCAGGAATGCATGCTTAAAATAAAAAAGAGAAAAGAAATTCAGATACCGGAGGAAAACAGGATGGCTCATATAGATCAGTCAAAGATACGAAATTTTTGCATTATAGCGCATATCGATCATGGTAAATCGACACTTGCGGACAGAATTATAGAAAAGACAGGATTATTGACTGAACGTGAGATGCAGAATCAGGTGCTTGATAATATGGATCTGGAGCGGGAGCGTGGAATCACGATCAAGGCACAGTGCGTCCGTACGATCTATAAAGCACAGGATGGAGAGGAATATATCTTCAATCTGATCGATACTCCGGGACATGTGGATTTTAATTATGAAGTATCAAGAAGTCTGGCTGCCTGTGAGGGCGCGATCCTGGTTGTGGATGCTGCACAGGGAATTGAGGCACAGACACTTGCAAATGTATATCTTGCGATCGATCACGATCTGGATGTTATGCCGGTTATCAATAAGATCGATCTTCCTTCGGCAGAACCGGAGCGTGTGGTAAATGAAATTGAAGATGTGATCGGAATTGAAGCACAGGATGCTCCGAGGATATCGGCAAAGAACGGAATCAATATCGATCAGGTCTTAGAGCAGATCGTTACGAAGATACCGGCACCAGCAGGAGATCCGGAAAAGCCGCTTCAGGCGCTTATATTTGATAGTATTTATGATTCTTATAAAGGTGTTATCATATTCTGCCGTTTATTCGACGGTGTGGTAAAACGTGGAACATCCATTCGGATGATGGCAACCGGAGCAGTTGCAGAGGTAGTGGAAGTAGGAATCTTCGGGGCTGGCAGATTCGTTCCATGTGATGAGTTATCCGCAGGAATGGTAGGTTATATTACTGCCAGCTTAAAGAATGTCAGAGATACCACGGTCGGTGATACCGTTACAGATAACGACAATCCATGTGCAGAGGCTCTTCCGGGATATAAGAAGGCACAGCCTATGGTCTATTGCGGACTTTATCCGGCAGATGGAGCCAAATATCCGGATCTTCGTGATGCATTAGAGAAGCTGCAGTTAAATGATGCATCCTTAAGCTTTGAGCCGGAGACTTCGATCGCACTTGGTTTTGGTTTCCGATGTGGTTTCCTGGGACTTCTCCATTTGGAGATCATACAGGAGCGGTTGGAGCGAGAGTTTAATCTGGATCTGGTTACGACTGCACCGGGCGTTGTTTACCGTGTGCATACAACAGACGGCAAGATGATCGAACTGACGAATCCATCCAATCTGCCGGATCCATCGAATATCGAATATATGGAAGAACCATTTGTATCCGCAGAGATCATGGTCACTACAGAATATGTGGGTGCGATCATGCAGCTTTGTCAGGAACGACGTGGCGTATATCAGGGAATGGAATATATGGAAGAAACCAGAGCACTGCTTCGATATGACCTTCCATTAAATGAGATCATTTATGATTTCTTTGATGCTTTAAAATCAAGATCCAGAGGATATGCATCCTTTGATTATGAGATGAAGGGCTATGTACGAAGTGAGTTGGTGAAGCTGGATATTCTGATCAATAAAGAAGAGGTCGATGCGTTATCTTTCATTCTTCATCAGGACACTGCTTATGAACGCGGAAGAAAGATGTGTGAGAAATTAAAGCAGGAGATTCCAAGACATTTATTTGAGATTCCAATCCAGGCTGCAATCGGCAATAAGGTCATTGCCAGAGAGACAGTAAGAGCAGTCAGAAAGGATGTCCTTGCAAAATGTTACGGTGGAGATATCTCCCGTAAGAAGAAGCTTCTGGAGAAACAGAAGGAAGGAAAGAAACGTATGCGTCAGATCGGAAATGTAGAGATCCCGCAGCAGGCGTTTATGAGCGTATTAAAACTTGATGAGGAATAAATATAAAATAATTGCAGGTTATATCGGGACACTTAGAATGAAATAAATCAAATGTGATTTTGATATAAGAAGAAAGCAAATTACAGAAAAATGAGAAGGCAGGAAAAACACATGAGAAAAAATCTGAGTATTTATATACATATTCCGTTTTGCGTTAAGAAGTGTGTATATTGTGATTTCCTGTCTTTTGGTGCGGATGATCCGCAGATCAACCGGAGTGGGGCAGTCAGAAAAGCATATGTCCAGAGTATTTGCAGAGAATTATTGAGCTATAAAAGTATATCAAAGGACTATATTGTAAGAACGATATTTATAGGCGGAGGCACTCCGTCTATACTTTTGCCGGGCGAGATCATGAATATTCTGGCAACGCTTCGAAGCATCTTTAAGGTAGATGAAGCAGCAGAGATCACGATAGAGGTGAATCCGGGAACCCTGACCGCGATCAAGGCGGCAGAATATCTGGATGCAGGGATCAACCGTATGAGTATCGGACTGCAGTCTGCACACAATGATGAGCTTGCCATGCTTGGCAGGATCCATACATATGAGCAGTTCCTGGCTTCCTATCAGACGGCACGGAAGGCGGGCTTTCGGAATATCAACATTGATCTGATCTCTGCCATTCCTGGACAGACACTTCATTCCTATCTGGATACACTGGAACGGGTATTGAAGTGCAGACCAGAGCATATCTCCTCCTACAGTCTGATCGTGGAAGATGGTACGCCGCTCGCAGAGGATACGGAGCTTCTTGCAAAGCTCCCGGATGAGGAGACTGACCGCGAAATGTATGAGGCAACCAGAAAGGTGCTTGAGATGTCAGGGTATAAGCGGTATGAGATTTCCAATTATGCAAAGCCCGGATATGAATGCCGGCATAATATTGTATACTGGACGATGGATGAATACATCGGACTTGGTATCGGTGCGGCTTCTTTTTTTAATGGAAGAAGATACTCAAATACATTGGATATGAAGCAGTATATTCGGACGATGGAGGATGTATTTGATAAACGGTCGGCCGATGAGATTTATCAGAGTCAGGCACTGGATACGATCCGTCACATTGATGAAACGGTTGACGTTGATACCCTGATGGAGGAATATGTGATCTTTGGACTGCGGATGACAAGAGGGATCAGTGCGGCAGATTTCTATGACCGGTTTGGACATTCCTTATATGATGTCTATGGGGATGTTATAAGAAGTTATGTGGCGAGCGGACATATGAAGGATGAGAAAGGAATGGTCTTTCTAACGAGAAAGGGAATCGATGTAAGCAACAGGATCCTTGTAGATTTTCTGCATGATGAAAACAAATGAGAGACGAAGGACAGGTTCGGATATGAAAAAAGAGACAGATGGGCAGCGAGAGACTGTCATAGAAGGGAAGGAACTGAATTATACCTATCCTGGAACGAAAACTCCGGTATGGGAGAAGAATCTGACATTTACGATCGATAAAGGAGAAATCGTCGGGTTGGCAGGGCAAAATGGAAGCGGGAAGAGCACGTTGCTCCGGCTACTGGCAGGATTTATTCCATGGGAAATCAACAGGTGTTCGGGGCAGATGATTACCGGAATACCAGAACGGGATATGGCATGTGTGATCGACAGACCTTCTTTTTTTTCCGATCTTTCTGTGCGGGATAATCTGAGACTGATGGATCGTATGAATGGAGAAAAAGGGCTTATGGATGAGGAGCTGGCAGAACTTCTGGGAATCCATGAATTTGATCGGATCAAAGCATCTAAGCTGTCACTAGGTAATAAACAGAAGCTGGCGCTGTGTCTTGCAATTCATAGGGAAACAAAGCTGGCACTACTGGATGAACCTTTAAACGGACTGGATCCATTTACCAAAGCTTCCGTTCTTTTCTGTCTGAGAAAATGGAGAAAGCAGGGGATGGCTGTTATCCTTACCAGCCATATACCAGGGAATCTGGAACAGATCTGTGACCGGATATTATATCTTTAAAACAAAAGAAATTCGATTCGGATATCAATATAGAAGAAACCATCAGAGAAACAGAAGGCAACTTTGGTTATTTCTTAATTAACAGGAGCAGGCAACAGTATGAATATTTACGGAGCAGAAGTATTTCGGTATAGCAAAAGCTTTTATGGCAGGATGATCATGATCCTGGTAGTGCCATTTGCATGCCTTACAGCAGCATTTCTTTATTATATAAGTAATGGGATAAGCAGTGACTTTCTGGCGGCGGCAGGCTTCTCAGAACAGACGGTCGCAGCGATCAAAGGCCAGATGAGCGGAATTGCTTATATTGCCTCTTCCTTTTCTGCATCCGAACTTCTGATCCTTCTTATGATGTTTCCTGTTATCCTTCATATATCTGAAGATTATGAACAGAATACATTGCGCTGTGAATTACAGAGAAGCAAGAGCAGAACAGCCTGTTATATTGCAAGAATGCTGGCAGCAGTTACTTATGCCTGGGGCATTTTATTGGAATATATTCTGATTTCCGGGGTGATAGCTGCTTTATTTTTCAGAAGTTCCCATGAAATGTCAGTAGCTTCCCGAACTGGAAAAACAGTGCTTGCGATCGTGCTGCAGTTTATAGTGACCGGAGCGTGTGTGATGTTTGTATTTATGCTGACATCCCTGATCCGTCATTCCGTCTTGTCTATGACAACGATAGTCCTTCTGGTATTCTTATTTACACCGGGATATCGTGTTCTTGCGGATTTGTTTGAGCTTCCATCCGGAGTAAAACAGATCTGGATCATAGAACTTTTGAGTACCACAAGTGATCTTGCATTTAATAGAACAGATGTATTGATCATGCTGGTAGTCGGTCTTTTATATGCTGTGATTTCTACAAGTCTCGGCATTCATTTTTTCAAAGTTCAAAAGTTATAAATTTTCTTGATTTTTTTCAAAATAAATGTTGACAAACAAGGGAGTGGGTGTTAGATTAATTTTAGTGGTTAGCACTCGGGGTATTTGAGTGCTAACAAAACGAAAGGGATGAGCAGATGGAACTTGACGAGAGAAAAGTCAAAATTCTGAAAGCTATCGTTTCCAACTATTTAGAGACCGGAGAACCTGTAGGATCGCGGACGATTTCAAAGTATACAGATTTGAATCTGAGTTCAGCGACGATCAGGAATGAGATGTCTGATCTGGAGGACATGGGTTATATATGTCAGCCGCATACATCTGCAGGAAGAATTCCAACGGACAAAGGATATCGGTTCTACGTTGACAGCCTTATGAATGAGAAGATAGAGGCTGAGACAGAGAAGGGAAATCTTCTTGAACGAGTTGATAAGATGGAGAAGATGCTGAAGCAGGTTGCCCGGGTATTAGCGGCAAATACGAATTATGCCACACTGGTTACCACACCTCAGTATAATAATACCGTGAAGTTTATACAGCTTTCCAAGGTTGCTGAATCAAAGCTTCTTGCGGTGATCATGGTGGATGGGAATATCGTAAAGAATAAGCTGATCGATACCACGTACGATCTGAAGAATGACGAGATTTTAAAATTCAATATTTTATTAAACACATTCCTTCAGGGAGCTGCATTAGAAGATATTAATCTGGAACTGATACAGACGATGAAGACGCAGGCAGGTGAGTATGCAGATATTTTAGAAACCATATTCCAGGGGATTATGGAAGCCATTCATGAAGCAGATGATCTGAAGGTTTACACAAGCGGAATGACCAACATGTTAAAGTATCCGGAATTAATGGATTCTGCGACAGCAGAGAAGCTGCTTGGAACTTTTGAAGACATAGAAGACAAAGAAGACTTTGTAAAATATGTAGAAGAAGTTATCAATAAAGATAACTCTGATATAGAGATCCGAATCGGTGATGAGAATTCCAGTGAGGATCTGAAAGATTGCTCCCTTGTAACGGCAACTTATAAGATGCCGGAAGGCGCAAAAGGAACTATAGGTATCATCGGTCCGAAACGTATGGACTATAAGAAAGTCGTTACGATGTTAAAAAATCTGACCGATGAATTGGATGATATATTTAATAATAACGAATAGGGGGTCCGATAATGGCAGACACCAAGAAAGATACTAAGAAAGTAAAGACAGATGAAAAGGCAGCAGAAACAATTGTAGATGAAGTTACAGCAGAGTCAGCAGATACTGCAGAAACAACAACTACAGATGTGAATGTTACAGAAACCGTGGATGTCCCTGAAGAGCAGGCGGAAGCAGCAAAACCGAAGCCGGTTGCAAAAGAGAACAGACGCGGCAGTAAGGCTTTAAGAGAAGAAAATGATAAATTGAAAGAGCGCTGTCAGGATGCAGAAGACAAATATAAACGTCTTCTTGCAGAGTGCGAGAATATCCGCCAGAGAAATGAAAAGGAGTCATCCAAAATGTATGATTTCGGAGCGAAGGATGTTCTTGGAAAATTACTTCCGGTAGTTGACAACTTTGAAAGAGCGATTGCAGCAATTCCGGAAGAGGATAAAGACAGACCGTTTGAAGCAGGAGTTGATAAAATCTACAAATCACTTATGACTTCACTGGAATCCATCGGCGTTACCCCGATGAACTGCGAGGGTGAACAGTTTGATCCGGCGTTCCACAATGCAGTAATGCATGTAGAGGATGAGAATTACGGAGAGAACGTGATCGTCGAAGAGATGCAGCGTGGTTACATGTATAAGGATCAGGTATTACGATTCAGCATGGTAAAGGTTGCAAACTAATAGTCAAATGACTATAGCATATAAATTTTATTAAATTAAGAAAACAGAATTTTATTTAGGAGGAATATAATCATGGGTAAGATAATTGGTATTGACTTAGGAACAACAAATTCATGTGTAGCAGTAATGGAAGGTGGTAAGCCTGTTGTTATTGCGAATACAGAAGGTATGAGAACTACACCATCTGTAGTAGGTTTCTTAAAGACAGGTGAGAGAGTAGTCGGTGAGCCTGCAAAACGTCAGGCAGTTACAAATGCAGATAAGACAATTTCATCCATCAAGCGTCATATGGGTACAGATTACAGAGTAGAGATCGATGGCAAGAAGTATTCACCGGAGGAGATTTCAGCTATGATTCTTCAGAAACTGAAATCCGATGCAGAAGGATATCTCGGTGAGAAGGTTACAGAGGCCGTTATCACAGTACCTGCTTACTTCTCAGATGCACAGAGACAGGCAACAAAGGATGCCGGTAAAATTGCAGGACTTGATGTAAAGCGTATCATCAACGAGCCTACAGCAGCAGCTCTTTCCTATGGTCTTGATAATGAACAGGAACAGAAGATCATGGTATACGATTTAGGTGGTGGTACATTCGATGTATCTATCATTGAGATTGGTGAAGGTGTCATTGAAGTATTAGCAACAGCCGGTGATAACAAGCTCGGTGGTGATGACTTTGATAACGCTATCACACAGTATATGTTAGATGAGTTTAAGAAGACAGAAGGTATTGATCTTTCAGGCGATAAGATGGCTATGCAGAGATTAAAGGAAGCAGCAGAGAAGGCAAAGAAAGAGCTTTCATCCGCTATGACAACAAACATCAACCTTCCTTTCATTACAGCAAATCAGGATGGACCAAAGCATTTTGATATGAACCTGACAAGAGCAAAATTTGATGAGTTAACAGCAGATCTGGTTGACAGAACAAAGGTACCTGTTCAGACAGCACTGGAAGATGCAGGACTTACTGCAGCAGATCTTGATAAGGTATTATTAGTTGGTGGTTCTACACGTATCATCGCCGTACAGGAAGAAGTTAAGAGATTAACAGGTAAAGAGCCGTTCAAGGGTATCAACCCTGATGAGTGTGTTGCAATCGGTGCATCTATCCAGGGCGGTAAGCTTGCAGGTGATGCCGGTGCCGGTGAGATCCTTCTTCTTGATGTTACACCACTTACACTTTCTATCGAAACAATGGGTGGTATCGCAACACATCTGATCGAGAGAAATACGACAATTCCTACAAAGAAGAGCCAGATTTTCTCAACAGCACAGGATAATCAGGATGCCGTTGATATCAACGTAGTACAGGGTGAAAGACAGTTTGCAAAAGATAATAAGAGTCTTGGACGTTTCAGACTGGATGGTATCGCTCCTGCAAGAAGAGGCGTTCCTCAGATCGAAGTATCATTCGATATCGATGCGAATGGTATCGTAAATGTATCTGCTAAGGATCTCGGAACAGGAAGAGAACAGCACATTACAATTACTTCCGGTACATCACTTTCAGATGATGATATCGAGAGAGCAGTAAAAGAAGCTGCAGAATACGAAGCACAGGATAAGAAACGTAAGGAAGGCATTGAAGCAAGAAATGAAGCAGATGCACTTGCATTCCAGACAGAAAAAGCACTGAATGAAGTCGGAGATAAGCTTTCAGATGCAGATAAGTCTGCCGTACAGGCTGACTTAGACTCATTAAAGTCAACAATTGAAAGCACGGATGCAGAGAATATGACAGATCTTGATGTGGATAAGATCAAGGCGGCTAAGGATAAGCTTATGGAAAGTGCTCAGAATCTGTTCGCTAAGCTTTATGAGCAGAATGGTCCCGGAGCAAATGCAGGAACAGGTACAGGTACACCGGACTTTTCAGAGGGTGATGTAGTAGATGGAGATTTCACAGAGGTTTAAGCCTTGAAATAATATGAAATGTAGTCTATAGTAAATATCTGACAGTAAAACAGGAAAATTGTTTCCTGTTTTACTGTGGATATGAAAGTATATCGCAGATGAAAGGTTAAAAGTTATGGCAGAAACAAAAACTGATTACTATGAGGTCCTTGGTGTAACCAAGAATGCCTCAGAGGCAGAGATAAAAAAAGCATATCGTGTCGTAGCCAAGAAATATCATCCTGATATGAACCCGGGCGATGCGGAAGCTGAAAGAAAATTTAAAGAAGCAGCGGAAGCTTATGCAGTACTTAGTGACCCGGAGAAGCGAGCAAAATATGATCAGTATGGTCATGCGGCATTTGATCCAAATGCCGGCGGCAGTGGCTTTGGTGGCTTCGGCGGCTTTGATTTTGCTGATATGGGAGATATTTTCGGAGATATTTTCGGAGATATGTTCGGTGGTGGAAGCAGACAGAGAAATTCAAACGGACCTGTAAAGGGTGCTAACATCAAGACAACGATCAGAGTTGCTTTTGAGGAAGCAATATTTGGTACACAGAAAGAACTGGATCTTCCGTTAAAGGATGAATGTGAAGTATGTAAGGGAACCGGTTCACAGCCGGGGCATCAGCCGGAGGTTTGTGGCAAATGCGGCGGAAAAGGTCAGATCGTTACAACACAGCAGTCCTTGTTTGGCGTAGTAAGAAATGTATCGACTTGTCCGGACTGTGGCGGATCCGGTAAGATCATTAGATATAAATGTAGCAACTGTGCGGGAACCGGTTATGTAAAGAGCAGAAAGAAGATTCAGATCGCTGTTCCGCCTGGAGTAGATAATGGAACCAATATCCGTATCAAAGGAAAAGGTGAACCTGGATTTAATGGTGGTGAAAGAGGAGATCTTCATGTTACGATCCTTGTTGATCGTCATCCGAAGTTCCAGAGACAGGAATACAATCTTTACTCCTCCGAACCGATCTCATTCACACAGGCAGCACTGGGTGGAAATATTAAGATCCATACGATCGAGGGAGAGATTGATTACACGATTCCACCAGGAACACAGACCGATACCAAGGTTAAGCTGAAGGGAAAAGGTGTGCCAAACCTGAAGAATCCTACTCAGCGTGGTGATCATTATGTAACACTGGTTGTACAGGTTCCTGAGAAGCTGACTGCAGAACAGAAGCGTATTTTGAATGAATACGAGCAGGCAACATTGGTTGAGACCAGACCTGCAACAGATTCGGTAGGAACATCATTCTCGTTTGGAGATCACAAAAAAAGAAAGAAGAAATAGGTAAATAGATTATGAAATGGACACAAATCACGATTGAAACAACGTGTGAGGCTGTCGATTTACTCAGCGCCTTCCTCGATGAGGAAGGCGTTTTGGGTATAGAAGTCGATGACAATGTGCCTCTGACAGATGAAGAAATGGCAGCGATGTTTGTAGATCTTCTGCCGGATGAGATGCCGACGGATGACGGAACAGCAAAGGTTTCCTGCTATCTGGATGATTCCTTTGACAAGGAAGAGATAAAAACAAAGATCAAAAACGAACTGGAACGGTTGTCAGAATTTATTCCGGTTGGAGCCTGTAATATCATAGAATCCGAGACGGAAGATGTGGACTGGATGAATAACTGGAAAGCATATTTTAAACCGTTTCGTCTGTATGATAATATCGTTATCAAACCAACCTGGGAGGATGCACCTTCTGACGTAACAGATGATGATATTGTGATCGATATTGATCCGGGTGCAGCATTTGGAACCGGTTCCCATGAGACAACCAGATTATGTATCGGACAGTTGAAGAAATATATGAAAGAAGGAGATCTGGTTCTTGACTGTGGAAGCGGAAGCGGGATTCTTTCCTTTGTATGCAGTAATCTTGGCGCAAAAGAGGTTCTTGGAATTGATATAGATGAAACTGCGGTTCATGTCAGCATCGAGAACAGGGAGATCAACCATATTACTGAAGATCAGGTTCAGTTCCTCTGTGGCAATGTGCTCGCAGATAAAGAGCTTGTCCAGTCGATTGAGCCGAAATATGATATCGTAGTTGCGAATATTCTTGCAGATGTAATCATCCCACTTTCCGGTGTTGTACAGCAGTTTATGAAGGATGATGCGAAGTTTATCTGTTCCGGAATTATCAATACAAAAGAAGATGAGGTCAGACAGGCACTTCTTGACAATCACTTCAGAATAGTGGATACTGTCTCTATGAAAGACTGGATCAGTTTTGTAGCTGAGAAGGATAATTAGTCATAAAGAGACAGGATTGGGAAGATGAATCGTTTTTTTGTAGATTTTGATGGACGGGAATTTGATAAGAGCATTGATATTACCGGTGAGGATGTCAATCATATTAAGAATGTTCTTCGTTTAAAAGTAAATGATGAGATCATAATAAGTGATGGCAGGGGTAGAGATTACCGCTGCCAGATTTCAGTTATGGATCATGAAAAAGTGGTTGCAGATATTCTGGATGTATGTGATAATTTTGCAGAACTTGAAACAGGGATTACGTTGTTTCAGGGATTTCCAAAGGCAGATAAAATGGAATGGATCATCCAGAAGACGGTAGAACTTGGTGTGACCAGGATCGTACCGGTTATGACGAAACGGACGGTTGTCAAGCTGGATGCGAAGAAAGCAGGAAAGAAGACGGAACGTTATCAGGCAATCGCACTTGCGGCGGCGAAGCAGTCGGGCAGAGGCATAATCCCGGAGGTGACGGCTCCCGTAACATGGAAAGAGGCTCTTGCTATGGCAAAGGAGCTTGATATGAATATGATCCCATATGAGGAAGCAGAAGGAGTCGCATATTCGAAAGAGGTCTTTGCATCGATCAAAGGAAAGAAAAGTCTTGGTATATTTATAGGTCCGGAAGGTGGATTTGCCAGAGAAGAAGTTGAGACAGCGGTAGCTATGGGTGCGAAGATGGTCACACTTGGACACAGGATTTTGCGTACAGAGACGGCAGGAATGGCGGTCGTGTCGATCATAATGTTTGAACTGGAAGAGGATAGATAGAGATGGAAGCATATTTTGATAATGCAGCAACAACAAAGGTATTTCCGGAAGTGAAAGATCTGGTAGTAAAATTAATGGAAGAAGATTATGGAAATCCTTCTTCCTTGCATCAGAAAGGTCTGGATGCAGGACACTATATCAAGGAGACGAAAGAGATTCTTGCAAAAGAATGGAAGGTAGACAGCAAAGAGATCGTGCTGACTTCCGGTGGAACGGAATCCAATAATCTTGCGTTGATCGGAGCGGCACTTGCGAATAAAAGAAGTGGTAACCGGATTATAACTTCTAAGGTGGAACATGCATCCGTATCAAGTACGATGGCATTTTTGGAGAGCCTTGGATTTGAAGTTGTATATCTGAATGTAGATCACCAGGGAATCGTGGATCTGGAACAATTAGAACAGGAAGTGAACGAGGATACGATCCTTGTATCTGTTATGTATGTAAATAATGAGATTGGTGCAGTAGAGCCGATTCAGGAGATTGCAGAGATTATCAAAGAAAAGAATCCGAAGACGCTCTTTCATGTGGATGCGATTCAGGCATTTGGCAAATATCACATTTACCCGAAACGGATGGGTATCGATCTGATGTCTGTAAGTGGTCATAAGATACATGGACCAAAAGGAACGGGAGCATTGTTTATCAAGAACCGTACGAAGGTGAAGCCAATCATATACGGCGGCGGACAGCAGGATGGAATGCGGTCAGGTACAGAAAATGTACCGGGATTTGCAGGATTTGGACTGGCAACAAAGATAGTTTATGAAGATCTGGAAGCCAGAATTGTTCGTATGCGGGCGGTAAAAGACCGTTTGACCGAACGGCTAAAGGCACTTCCGGATGTATATATCAATGAAGGGGAAGCACCACATATCCTAAGTGTATCATTTGTTGGTGTTCGAAGCGAAGTGATGCTGCATGCATTAGAAGAGCGGCAGATTTATGTTTCTTCCGGATCAGCATGTTCGTCGAATAAACCGGCAGTCAGCCATGTATTGTCTTCGATCGGTTTGCAGAAGAATCGGTTGGAATCCACGATCCGTTTCAGTTTTTCGGCAGAGAACACAGTGGAACAGGCAGACTATGCAGCAGATGTGATAGAGGAGATCCTGCCGGTTTATAGAAAATATGTCAGAAAAAAGTAGTATCAAACGAATGGAAAGTTTGTTTATAATAGTAAAAAACAGGTGAAGAATAAATAAACAGGATGAAAATTGGAGGTTGAGAGAAGTATATGCAGTATAAGGCATTTATGATCAAATATGCTGAGATCGGTACAAAAGGAAAAAACCGGTATATATTTGAAGATATCCTTGTAAAAAACATTAATCGTAAGATCAAAAATTATGGTGATTTTTATATCCGCAAGGAACAGGGAAGGATCTTTATTGAAGCAAAATCAGACTATGATTATGAAGATGTAGTGAATGCACTGACCAAGGTATTCGGTATCGTTGGAATCTGCCCGATCGTGGTAGAGGAGGATACATCGTTTGAAGCGATCAAAGGAAAGGTGATCGCATATGTGGATCAGGCATATCGTAAGAAGAACTTTACCTTTAAAGTAAATACAAGAAGAAATGATAAAAGCTATCCTATGACCTCAATGGAGGTAAATGCGGAGCTTGGTCATTATCTGTTAGAGGCATTTCCAGATACTTCCGTTGATGTTCATGAACCGGATGAGATCATAAATGTAGAGATCCGGAAGACGGTATATATTTATTCGATCACGATTCCAGGACCGGGAGGACTTCCGGTTGGTACAAATGGCAAGGGAATGGCATTATTATCCGGTGGAATTGACAGCCCGGTTGCAACTTATATGATCGCAAAACGTGGAGTTCAGATGGAAGCGGTATATTTCCATGCACCGCCATTTACCAGTGAACGTGCCAAAGAAAAGGTAATTGATCTGGCATGTCTGGTTGCGGATTATGCAGGTGCGATCAAGCTGCATGTTGTAAACTTTGCAGATGTTCAGATGGCAATCTATGATAACTGTCCGCACGAGGAACTTACGATCATTATGAAGCGTTATATGATCAAGATAGCAGAAGAGCTGGCAAAGAGAAATGACTGTCAGTGTACGGTGACGGGAGAAAGTATCGGGCAGGTATCCAGCCAGACGGTATTCAGTCTTGCTGTTATCAATGATGTCAGTACTTTGCCGGTATTCCGTCCATGTATCGGACTGGATAAGCAGGAGATCGTTGACATATCAGAGAAAATCGGAACCTATGAGACTTCGATCCTTCCTTATGAGGACTGCTGTACAACATTTGTAGCAAAGCACCCGGTAACAAAACCGATATTATCTGCGATCGAGAAATCGGAAGCAAAGCTTGCCGGTATTATCGAACCGTTATATGAAAAAGCGTTAGAGTCTGTAGAAACTGTAATGTGCAGATCACAGAGATAAGATGAAAAAAGCTTGCCACTACAAAGGCGGCAAGCTTTTTTATGCAGAATGACTGTCGGAACGGGCATTCTGTATGTATGCAAATAGTCGGTTATGATTATTCAACAACGTAAGGCTTGATTGCTGCAAGAATATCAGCAAGATCCTTGTCATCAGCGTGAATGTTTAATTCAATTGGCTTTGAAATATCAAGGCTGAATATACCCATAATTGATTTTGCATCAATAACATAACGTCCTGAGATGAGGTCGAATTCTGCGTCGAATTTTGCAATTTCATTGCAGAATGCTTTTACCTTATCGATTGAATTTAAAGAAACCATTAATGCTTTCATGATTGCCCTCCTAAAAGTTAGATTATCCGGAGTCATAATGACCGCGGATGTTTATATATTTATAATATCTTTTGGAGAGGGAAAAGTCAATAATAAGAAAGGAAAAATAAGGAATGCTGAAGGGAAAAACAGTAGCCCCTCTGACACTGGGCTGCAAGGTAAATCAATACGAGACAGATGGTATGATCGAACTCTTAAAAGAAGCTGGTATGACGGCTGTTTCCTTCGAAGAAAAAGCAGATGTGTATCTGATAAATACATGCTCTGTTACCAATATGGCAGATAAAAAGTCCAGACAGATGATACACAGAGCCAAGAAGCTGAATCCGGATGCGGTTGTAATAGCAGCGGGCTGTTATGTGCAGGCAGCAAAAGATAAGCTGATGGAAGATGACAGGATATCTATTATCATCGGAAATAATAAAAAGAAGGACATTGTGCAGATCCTTGAAGACTATCTGGAGATCGGAGTGACGGACGAAGGCATGCTCGATATTGCGGCAGAAAAGGAATATGAACCGCTTACGATCAACAGTACCTTAGAACATACACGGGCATATGTGAAGATTCAGGATGGATGTAACCAGTTCTGCTCTTATTGTATTATTCCGTACGTTAGAGGAAGAATCCGGAGCCGGGAGCTTGCATCGATTACAGAAGAAGTAGAACGTCTGGCACAGACCGGAGTAAAAGAGATTGTTCTGACGGGTATCCATATCTCATCTTATGGCAAGGATAAGGAAAATGAGGTAGGACTCGCAGATGTAATTGACGCAATCTCAAAAATTGAATCAATTGAACGGATCCGTCTTGGTTCTCTGGAACCGGGTATCATTACAGATACATTTATAGATCGTATTGTGGATAATAAAAAGGTATGTCCGCATTTCCATTTAAGCCTGCAAAGTGGCTGCAATACAGTATTGAAACGGATGAACCGGAAATATACTTGTGAAGAATACTTTGAAAAATGTGAGATACTTCGTAAGGCATTTGACCGCCCGGCTTTGACAACAGATGTGATCGTAGGCTTTCCGGGAGAAACGGATGAAGAATTTCAGGAAACGGTTGACTACCTGACGAAACTTAATCTGTATGAAATGCATATATTTAAATTTTCACCGAGACAGGGAACGGTTGCAGCCGGTATGAGGGATCAGATCGGACCGGAGATCAAGAATCAGAGGAGCGATGTGCTGCTGGCATTATCTGAAAAGAACAAACATGCATATGAAGCTTCTTTTCGGGGAGAAACTCTGGAGGTTCTGATTGAAGAAAAAGTCCGGAGAAATGGAAAAGACGGATACCGTGGACATACAGAACGCTATATAGATATTTTTGTAGAGGAAGAATGTATGCACAGGATTTGTGGACGAGAAGTGGATATCATCAATCATATAGTGCAGATTCCATATGGCATGGAATAGACAGCCGGTGTGGGAAAATTATGCATGAATTGCGTTGGAACATATACAAATATGCGGCTTTAGGTTGAATTTTGCGTGATTTTATATTATTATAGGATAAGATTTTTTTGCAAAGATGCCGATGGCACTTGATAAAAGTAAGGATGTGAGTATATGAATAATAGAGAAAATACACAACATATTGCACAACTGAAAGATAATACAATAGATGTAACACAGATCATTGGACAGGTTTATGAGGCTTTGACAGAAAAAGGATATAATCCGGTCAGCCAGCTTGTTGGTTATATTATGAGTGGAGATCCTACATATATCACCAGCTATAAGAATGCAAGAAGTCTGATCATGAAGGCAGAACGGGATGAGATCATTGAAGTTCTGTTTGAAGATTACATCAAGAATAATCTGATCAAGTAGATGAAGAGTGTATCAGAATAATCGAATCAGGTAGAGAGAAGAACAGGATAAGAGTATGCGGATAATTGGATTGGACTACGGAACAAAGACAGTAGGAGTTGCGGTCAGTGATGCGCTGATGATCACGGCACAGCCACTTGAAACAATAGAAAGAAAATCAGCAAACAAGCTTCGACAGACACTTGCGAGGATAGAGAGTATCATTGAAGAATATCAGGCGGAACGGATCGTTCTCGGATATCCGAAGAATATGAATAATACGATTGGAGAACGGGCAGAAGCGACCGAACAGTTTAAAGAAGATCTGGAACGCAGGACAGGCCTGGAAGTGATCCTGTGGGATGAAAGACTCTCTACGGTAGAAGCAGAACGGATTTTAATGGATACTGGAGTCAGAAGAGAAAACCGGAAGCAGTATGTGGACAAGATGGCTGCTGCGGTTATTTTGCAGAATTATCTTGACAGTCAGGCTCATGAAGGGCAGACAGAATAGTCGAAAGGATTAAACAGAATGGAAAACGACAGCATAGTATTTACAGATGAAGATGGCAATGAGGTTGCTTTTTCTGTTATGGAGCAGACAACTCTTGGCGGAGTGAATTACCTGCTTGTTACAGAAGATGGAGACGATGAGGATGATGGTTCTTTCCTGATCCTGAAGGAGAATGCTTCAGACAGTGAAGGTGAGATGGCAGCGTTTGATATCGTTGAAGATGACAAAGAATTAGAAGCAGTTATGAAGATATTTGAAGAACTGCTAGAGGACGTAGATTTGGAGGTATAGAACATTGAAAAAATTGAATAGTGATGCAGTAAAGATCATTCCATTGGGCGGATTGGAACAGATTGGAATGAACATTACTGCAATAGAGTATGAGGACTCTATTATAGTCATTGACTGCGGTCTGGCATTCCCTGAGGACGATATGTTAGGAATCGATCTTGTAATACCGGATGTCACTTACCTTAAGGAAAACGCGGACAAAGTCAAAGGACTTGTGGTTACCCATGGTCATGAGGATCATATCGGAGCCATTCCTTACATTGAGAAAGAACTCAATATGCCGATTTACGCAACAAAGCTTACGATGGGACTGATCGAGAATAAACTGAAAGAACATAATCTGATGAACAACACCAGACGTAAGGTTGTAAAATATGGACAGAATATCATTCTTGGAAAATTCCGGATAGAATTTATTAAGACGAACCATTCGATTGCTGATTCCGCAGCATTGGCGATCTATACGCCGGCAGGACTGCTTGTCCATACCGGAGATTTCAAGATTGATTATACACCGGTATTTGGGGACATGATCGATCTCCAACGTTTTGCGGAACTTGGGAAAAAAGGCGTTCTGGCACTGATGGCAGATTCCACAAATGCAGAACGTGAGGGCTTTACAAAGTCAGAAAAGACAGTAGGAAGAACCTTTGATAATCTGTTCAATGATAATCAGAATCATCGTATTATTATTGCTACATTTGCATCGAATGTAGATCGTGTGCAGCAGATTATCAATTCGGCATATAAGTATGGCAGAAAAGTAATCATCGAAGGAAGAAGTATGGTGAATATCATCAGTACAGCTTCTGAACTCGGATATATTGATATACCGGACAACACGCTGATCGATATCAGCCAGATCAAGAATTATCCGGATGAGAAGCTGGTTCTGATCACGACAGGAAGCCAAGGTGAAAACATGGCTGCCTTATCAAGGATCGCAGCATCGATCCATAATAAGATCTCTATCATGCCGGGAGATGTGGTCATATTCAGTTCACACCCAATCCCTGGTAATGAAAAAGCGGTATTCAAGGTAATCAATGAGCTTGAAATGAAAGGTGCTCATGTAATTTTTGAAGATACACATGTATCCGGACATGCATGCAGAGAGGAATTGAAGCTGATCTATGCACTCACAAAACCAAAATATGCGATACCAGTACATGGTGAGTACAGACATCTGAAGCGCCATGCAGAGCTGGCACAGGAGATGGGTATTCCAAAAGAGAATATCAGGATCCTGACAACAGGAGATGTTCTGGAAGTCAGTGAGGATAAACTGGAAGTAACTGGAAAAGTTCCTGCACAGGGAGTCTTTGTTGACGGACTTGGAGTTGGAGATGTTGGAAATATCGTTTTAAGAGACAGACAGCTTCTGTCGCAGAATGGTCTTCTGATCATCGTAGTGACACTCGATAAATACAGCAATAACCTGATTGCAGGACCGGATATCGTTTCCCGTGGATTTGTATATGTCAGAGAATCGGAAACATTGATGGAAGACTGCCGTGCCGTAGTAGAAGAAGCACTGGAGAAATGCCTGCGGAAGAATATTACCGACTGGGGCAAGATCAAGACAACCATCAAGGATTCCTTAAGTGAATTCCTTTGGAAGCGGACGAAGAGAAGCCCGATGATCCTTCCGATCATTACCGAAGTATAAATTGTCCTGAAAAATAGTGTCCATGCACAGATGCAGGTTAAGAAGAAAAGAGGAAACAGACATGAGTGATGTTGTTGAACTCAGCAAAAAACTGAATGAAACGATAAAGGAGTCAGAATTCTACAGAAATTATCTGGCCTGCCGTGAACGGCTGTATGAACATCCGGATCTTCTCCGGGGACTGAATGAATTCAAGAAAAGAAATTCAGAGATCCAGAACCGTGGCTCTGTGGATAATCCATACGATGAGGTGGTTGCACTGTTTGAGGAGTATGACGCAATCGTTCACGACACGATCGTGAATGATTTCCTTCGGGCAGAACGAAAGCTGTGCAGGATGTTGAAAACGATGTATGATGAGATTGCAGATGGTCTGGATGTTGACATAAAGCAGTAGGATATGATAAAACAGTTACGAGAAGTGTCTGGATGGACACCGTAAGATAAGGAGAACAGATATGGCTATAGATAGTGCTGTAACAATGAAACGGATATTGCGGTTTGCGATAGGCTTACTGGTAAATGTATTTATCCTGTTTATACTTGTGAAAGTGTTTGCGTTTGGCTTTAGCTTTGCCTATGATGTATTTGCCAGCAATAGCTGTAAGGATAAATCTGATACAAAGGTAGTCACAGTCACAGTTCTGCCGGATTCTTCGATCAAGGATGTATGCGAGACTCTGGATGATGCCGGAGTTGTAAAAAATGCATATGCGCTGATGGTACGTATCCGAATCGGATCTTATGCAGCAAAGATAAAACCTGGAACATATGAGATCGCACCAAGTTATACAAATGATGAGATCATAACGATCATAACAGGTGGAACTCTGGATAGTGACAGTAAGAAAAGTGGAGATAATAAATGATAACAGATGAGAGAATTGCATCCTTCATAAATTCATTCAACAATGACTATGATGATGCAATAACTGCTATCAGAAAAGAAGCAGAAGAGCAGGGGGTTCCTATCATACGAAGAGAGGCCGGAGAATTTATCAGGCTTCTTCTTAGAATGAAGAAACCGGTAAATATACTGGAGATAGGAACTGCGGTAGGCTTTTCTGCTATTTTTATGAGCAGGTTTATTGCAGAGGGTGGACATATCACAACAATTGAAAACTATCAGCCGAGAATTGATCGGGCAAAAGAGAATATAAAGCTGGCAGGTGCAGAAAAGAAGATCACTCTGTTAGAGGGAGATGCAAATGAGATCCTGCCGACATTGTCGGATCAATATGATCTGGTCTTTATGGATGCTGCAAAAGGTCAGTATGGAAGCTTTTTCCAGAAGGTGGTTCCTTTGCTTGCGCCGGAAGGAATCCTGCTATGTGATAATGTACTGCAGGATGGAGATGTACTGGAATCGCGGTTTGCAGTAACCAGAAGAAACCGGACAATTCATGCCAGAATGCGGGAATATCTGTATGAATTAAAGCATGATGAACGGCTGGATACAGCCATCCTGAATATAGGAGATGGAATGAGCCTATCGGTGAAAAAAACGGCTGATAAAAAGGATCATTGAAAAAGTAGTGGATCAATGAAAAAACAAGAAGATATTAACAGGCGGATGGCAACAGACTAAAAGGTGATGTCATCTGTACGGAAAGAAAAGAAGAGGGTTTTGAAAGATATGGCAGAACGTAAAGTGGAACTGCTTGTTCCGGCAGGTAGTCTTGAGGTATTAAAGGTTGCAGTAGATTATGGTGCGGATGCAGTCTATATTGGCGGACAGGCATATGGACTTCGTGCAAAAGCAGATAATTTTTCGATTGAAGAAATGAAAAAGGCTGTGAAATATGCGCATGCAAAGAATGCAAAGGTATATGTGACAGCAAATATATTTGCACATAATTATGATATTGAAGGAATGAAGGCATATTTTGAGCAGTTGAAGGATACCGGTGTCGATGCGGTTCTGGTATCAGATCCGGGTATTTTTATGCTGGCAAAGGAAATCATGCCTGATATGGAACTTCATATCAGCACCCAGGCAAATAACACGAATTACCTGACGTATAATTTCTGGTATAATATGGGGGCAAAACGAGTGGTCACAGCCAGAGAACTGTCACTTGTGGAGATTAAACAGATCAGAGAACATATTCCGGAGGATATGGAGATTGAGTCCTTTATGCATGGAGCAATGTGCATTTCCTATTCCGGACGCTGCCTGCTCAGCAGTTATTTTACAGGAAGAGATGCAAATCGTGGAGCATGTACACATCCATGTAGATGGAAGTATCACATTGTAGAAGAAACAAGACCGGGCGAGTACATGCCGGTCAATGAAGATGACAGGGGTACTTATATTTTTAATTCCAAAGATCTTTGTATGATTGAGCATATCCCGGAAATGATCGATGCCGGAATTGACAGCTTTAAGATTGAGGGAAGAATGAAAACGGCACTATATGTTGCAACGGTAGCAAGAACCTATCGTAAAGCAATTGATGACTATATGGAATCTCCGGAGCTGTACCGGTCAAATATGGAATATTATAAATCAGAAATTGCAAAATGCACATACCGTCAATTTACAACTGGATTTTATTTTGGAAAAACAGATCAGGATTCTCAGATCTATGATAATAACACATATATTAAAAACTGTACTTATATAGGCAATGTACAGGAGGTTACAGAGGACGGACTGGTTGCATTTGAACAGAAAAACAAATTCTCAGTCGGAGAAGAGATAGAATGTATGAACTTTGATGGAACCAATACGGTCTGCCGGGTTGAGGAGATCTACAATGACCGGATGGAACCGATGGAATCAGCACCGCATCCAAAGATGCAGTTGTATGTAAAGCTGGACCGCCCGGTATCAGCGGGAATGATACTCAGACGGCAGGAGCTTTCGGAATAGGTCAGGCTTCAAGCTGCCTGCGGATCTTCTGTAATGCCCGTTTTTCGATTCTGGAGACATAGGAACGGGAAATCCCCATCTGGCTGGCAATCTCTTTTTGTGTGCGTGGAGGGTGACCGTATAGACCATAACGACGGATGATAAGGCTGGCTTCCTGCTCGGACAGACAGTGCTTCAGACAGTATGGAAGACGGTTTATGTGGTAAGCATGCACCATAGAATCCAGAATAGTTGCTTCATCCTGACTGATGATGTCGATCAGATTGATCTCATTTCCTTCTTTGTCGGTACCAATCGGTTCAAACAGGGAGACTTCGCGGGCGTATTTTCTGGAGTGACGGAGCATCATGAGCAGCTCGTTGTCGATACATCTGGAAGCGTATGTGACCAGACGGTTGCCTTTGGCATGATCGTAGGAATCGATCGCCTTGATAAGACCGATGGTTCCGACGGAGAGCAGATCATCATTGTCAGCGGTTCCAATGTATTTTTTTGCAATATGGGCGACCAGACGCATATTGGATTCGATCAGAATCCGCCGCGCATCGGCATCCCCTGCCCTGCATAATTTCAGATAATATTCTTCCTGATCCGGTAAAAGGGGTTTTTTAAATGCCTGCATAGAAAATAGACCCCTAGCGATTTGTATATATTTTATGATTAAAATGTGGAAAAAGTGCATATCCCAAAAAATAAAATTGGTAAAATGTGAAAAAAATTAAAAAAAAATGACTAAAATCTGTTCAAAATGTTTAATTTTTTATTAGATTGTGCTATACTCTGTAAGTAATGCTTGTATATTTCAGAAATGTAGGAGGGACAGACCGGTATGCGATTAGGAATGGGTCGTAAAAAGATTAGAATAGGTGATATTCTCGTAGCGGCAGGAGCTATTACAGAAGAACAGTTACAGGAGGCTCTGGCATATCAGAAAGAGAATGGCGGAAAACTCGGAAATGTTCTTGTTGATCTTGGTATGATCAGTAATGAGATTCTGATAACGCTTCTGACACAGCAGCTTGGCATTGATTACATAGAATTAAAGGGAGCAAAGATAGAAGAGAAGGTGCTTCATCTGGTTCCGGAGAATATGGTAGCAAAATATAAAGTTATTCCTATCGAGATCGATCCGGATAACCCGAATATTTTAAAACTTGCCATGTCAGATCCGATGGATATCAATGCGATCGATGATATTGGACTTGTAACCAATATGCAGGTGGAGCCTATGCTTGCAACAGAGGATCAGATCAATGATGCCATCGGCAAGTATTACGGAAGCTCCAAAGCAATGGAAGCGGCTGAGATGTATCGTCAGGAACAGGCAGATGCACTTGGCGGCGGAGATGAAGATGAAGTAAATGAAGATATAGATAATTCTCCTATCGTTTTGCTTGTAAAACAGATCATAGAAGGCGGAGTTCGACAGAGAGCGTCCGATATTCATATTGAGGCATTGGAAAGCAGTGTCCGTGTCCGCTACAGGATCGATGGTGCATTAAAACAGGTTATGTCCTACGACTTAAGTATTCTTGCGGGTATCACAGCCCGAATCAAGATCATCGGTGGTATGGATATTGCAGAAAAGAGAAAGCCACAGGATGGTCGTATCACGATCTTTGTAGACCGCAGAGAGTTTGATGTCCGTGTATCTATCCTTCCGACTGTATATGGAGAGAAGACGGTTATGCGACTTACCTCCAAGGACGGACTTACAAAACCGAAGAGCGGACTTGGTCTGGATGAGGATGAGATCAAGGTATTTGATGGAATCCTGAGTAATCCACACGGAATTATCCTTGTAACAGGACCTACCGGTTCCGGTAAATCAACGACACTGTACACATCCTTAAGTGAGCTGAACAAAGAGGATGTAAACATTATCACAGTAGAAGACCCTGTCGAGGCGAATATCAATGGTATTAACCAGGTACAGGTAAATAATAAAGCAGATATGACATTCGCAGCAGCCTTAAGATCCATTCTTCGTCAGGATCCAGATATCATAATGATCGGAGAAATTCGAGATGGTGAGACTGCTCAGATCGCGGTTCAGGCCGCTATCACAGGACACTTGGTTGTATCAACACTCCATACAAACTCAGCAGCAAGTACGATCACCCGTCTGGAAGATATGGGAATCGAACCTTATGTTGTAGGTGATGCGGTTGTAGGTGTTATTGCACAGCGACTTGTAAGAAGACTGTGCCCGACCTGCAAACAGCCTCGTCTCGTAGAAGATGAAGAGAGAATAGTACTCGGCGTGCCGGAGGATGAAGAAGATGTTATCATTTATGAGCCGTCTGGCTGCCCGTTGTGTAATGATACAGGCTATTCAGGACGAATCGGTGTATACGAGATGATGCCGGTATCCAAAGCACTGCAGGCGGTTATCTCGACCGGAGCGACAGCGGATAAGATTGAAAAACAGGCACTTGCAGAAGGTATGCTTACTCTGAAGATGGGTGCTGCCAAACATGTGCTGAATGGAATTACTTCCATGTCAGAGATGAAGAAGATCGTATATACAACAGGTGATGAATATTAAAAGATCCGGTCCGGTGATAAACCGGCGTGGATAAAAAAGATTTTTAGCAGAGAAGAATATGTGATCAGGCTCTGTAAAAATAAAATTGAAATTATGAATGCAACAAAGAAAGGAAGGAAACAGTATGCTGGATATGAAAGAGCTCCTGGCATTCTCGGTTGAGGCAAAAGCGTCGGATGTACATATTGCCGTAGGCATACCACCGAAACTCAGAATCAATGGACGACTGACAGAAGTTGAAGTTCCTCCGCTTACACCGGCTGATGCGGCTGAAGCAATCGGAGCAACGATGAAAGAGAGACATGTAGCAATTTTAAAAGATAGAGGTGAGGTCGATTTCTCATTCGATTCACCAGAAACCGGTCGTTTCCGTGTAAACGTATATATGGATCGTGGTAATATGGCTGCGGCATACAGACGAGTAGAAACACAGATCCCAAGACCAGATCAGCTCGGTATTCCGAGAGAGGTTGTTGAATTATATAAGAGAAAGAGAGGTCTGGTACTTGTAACAGGACCTACCGGTTCCGGTAAATCAACAACACTTGCTTCTATTATTAATAAGGCAAATGAAAACCTGACCGATCATATCATTACACTGGAGGATCCTATCGAGTATATTCACCATCACAACAAGGCAATCGTTAATCAACGAGAAGTTGGTATGGATACACTCAGTTATGCGAATGCTCTTCGTGCAGCGCTCCGTGAAGATCCTGATATTATTCTTGTAGGAGAGATGCGAGATCTTGAAACGATTTCAACAGCGATCACTGCAGCCGAGACCGGACACCTGGTATTCTCGACTCTGCATACGATCGGTGCGGCAAGTACGATCGACCGTATTATCGATATCTTCCCGACAAACCAGCAGCAACAGGTACGAGTACAGCTTGCGATGGTACTGGAAGGTGTTATTTCCCAGTCACTGCTTCCGACAGCGAACGGACAGGGACGAGTTGCAGCATTTGAAGTAATGCTTGCATCACCGGCGATCCGAAGCCTGATACGAGAAGCGAAGACACATCAGATCCAGTCGACGATCCAGACCAGCAGACAGCTCGGAATGATCACAATGGATGATGCATTGTATGATCTGTTCTCGTCCGGCACGATCACCAGAGAGATGGCTATGACATATGCACAGGATCAGCAGTATCTCAGAAAGAAGATCAACGGACAATAAGATGTACAATCCTTTTGTGCAATTCTTACAAAAAAAACTGCAATCATAAGAAATTATTGAATGTGGTTGAGAAATATAGTAATATAACAGGTATAGTATATGTAAAAGTCCGTGAATTTACGCGCACTTTTAGCTGGTAATAGTAGAAAACTATTACAAAAAAGAAGAAATATGACAGGGTCGGAGGAGAAACAATGGCAGTATTTAACTACAAGGTTGTTGACAAAAATGGTAAGAATAAAAAAGGTACCATTGAGGCCCCGAACAGAGATGGAGCGGAGAAGAAGCTGAAGGCAGATGGTTATGCGATCATGAGCCTGACAGAGCAGAACAGTCCATTTTCAGGGGGTTTGATTAAGAAGAAGGTAAAATCAAAAGATTTGGCAGTCTTCTGTAAACAGTTTTCAGCAGTTATAAGAGCTGGTGTTACGATTATATCAGCACTGGAACTGATGGGAGACCAGATAGAAAACAAAACACTGCAGAGAGCAGTTATGGATGCAAAGACATATGTTGAAAAGGGTGGAACGCTTGCAGATGCACTTCGTGTAAACTCAGAGGTATTTCCACCGATCATGATCAACATGGTCGCAGCCGGAGAGTTATCCGGTAACCTGGAGATCTGTCTCGACAGACTGACAGAGCACTTTGAAAAAGATAACGCGTTATCAGCAAAGATCAAGGGTGCGATGACATATCCTATCGTAGTATTCATCGTCATGATCATCGTAGTAATCGTGGTAATGGTAATGGTTATTCCTAACTTCTCAAGTATGTTTGCGGAGATGGGAACACAGCTTCCGCTGGCAACACGAATTATGGTAGCGGCAAGTAATTTCATTATACATAAGTGGTGGCTGTTGATCATCATCGTTGCAGCTATCGTTGTTGGCTGCAAGGCATTCAAGAGAAGTTCTGTTGGCGAACAGCTTTTCGCGAATATGGCGATCAAGATGCCGATTTTTGGTAACCTGACAATCAAGTCAGCATGTTCCAGATTTGCAAGAACAATGAGTACACTGATGGCATCCGGTATTTCCATGATCGATGCTGTTGAACAGGTGGCAAAGATGATGGATAACAAGATCATTCGCGATGGTCTGTTAGATGCCAAGACGCAGGTAGCAAAAGGTATTCCACTTTCCAAACCATTAAAGGATATGGAGATGCTTCCACCAATGCTTTCCGCCATGACAAAGATCGGTGAAGAAACCGGTGATATAGAAGAGATGCTTAGTAAGGTTGCTGACTACTACGATGAAGAGGTAGAAGAGGCAACAAACAAGCTGACAGCAGCAATGGAACCATTAATCATGGTAGTTCTTGCATGTATCGTAGGAATGATTGTTGCGGCTGTATACGGTCCTATCATGAGTATGTACAGTGCACTTGACCAGTACTAATACAAGTCCTGTTACATATTATAGTATTGATTAGATCCGGCAGTACGAGGATGCTGGTTTTAATATAGCATCGGAAGATGCATCAACAAACAACAAAGAATATCAATTTAAAAGGAGAGAACAATTATGAAGAAGAACAACAAAGGTTTCTCATTAGTAGAGTTAATTATCGTAATCGCTATTATGGCAATTCTTGCAGGTGCTCTTGCACCAGCCCTTATCAAGTACATCAACAAGTCAAGAAGAAGTGCTGATATTTCAAATGCTGACACAATCCGTACAGCATGTCAGACAGCTATGTCAGACGAAGATGCAATGGTTGCAATCGGAACAGGCGTTACAGGCGCAAGCGTTTCAGACTTGAAGTCAAGCTACGGTGCATTCAGCACAGAGATCAGCAGCATTCTTGGTAACAGCACAATTACTTCAAAGTACTTCGACAAAGGAAATGAATTCACAGTTGATATCAATGTAGCTGGTAACACAGTTATCGTTAAAGCTGGTTCTCAGCAGGTTTCACCTCAGCCATAATAAAAGGCGGGCATAGTGAACAGATGTAAGGATCTGATGTTAAACAGATAATCATTACATCAGTCAGACATCAGAAGGGTGATGAATAAGTTGGTAAGAATCCTCGTTTTTCGATCTTGTTTGTCGCCCTTCAAAATTGTCTAACAACATGAAACGTCAACATGTATGAAAAATATGCATGTTGGCATCTCTTTCATGGTCACACGTTTTATATAAGCTTTATATAATAAGAAGAGATTTATATAACATACGAGTGACTATTTTGCAGTCAGCGGTTTTATATTGTTTGTGTCTGAAACGAATAAATGTAGAAAGAAGAAACGCGAATGACAACGGCATTGAACTAATGGCGGCAGCCGGCTTACAAAAAAGCTGGAAACTGAAAAATAGGCATGAAAGATGAACGGGTCAATCATCCGTGTGCTTATGATTAAAGGTGACAGATTGTTTACCTTTCAGCCTGTACATACAGGCATATTGTATTTTATTTTAAGTGGGGTGAACAGCTTGTAGGCTGGTACTCAGGCAATTGGAATATACATATTCCACAAAAAACTACTGATTAGCGAGGGAGGCTATTTAAAATGGCGAGTAATAACAAAGTCTTAACAATCGACATCACAAATGAAAGTATTACTATTACAGAAGTAACAGCTTCTGAAAAAAAGACTTCCACAGTTCATAATGCCATCATCTTCGAGACACCGGAAGATGCTTATGAAGATGGTTTCATTAGAGACAAGGAAAGAATTGCAGAGGCGATCAAATCACAGCTTGCTGCAAACGGAATCACTAACAAGAACGCAATATTCGTTCTTACCTCTACAAAGATCGTTAACAGAGAGGTTCTTGTACCTTTCGTTAAGGAAAACAAAATTAAAGGAATTATTAATGCGAACTCATCAGAGTATTTCCCTGTTAATATAGAGGATTACACAGTATCCCATTCTGTATTAGAGACAGTTACTGATGAAGAAAATAACAAACAGTTAAGAGTTCTTGCAGTTGCAGCACCAACCAGTATGGTTCGTTCATATTATGAAGTTGCAGCACTTGCAGGACTGAAGGTAGTTGCTCTTGATTACATTGGAAATGCCATGTTGCAGTTGATCAAAACACAGACCAGCGAGAACATGACGACTATGGTAATCCAGTTAGGTAGCGAATCTACTGTACTTAATATCGTAAAAGGAGATATCCTTCTGTTACAGAGAACTGTACCATATGGTACCAATGTTGTTGTAAATGAAGTAATGGATGCAAAGGGTGTTGATGCTACAACAGCAATGACATTACTCCAGAATGAAAGACTGATCACGGTTGATTTTGATGATAATGCGATCACAGGATCTTTCCGTTACCTGATCAACAACATTGGCCGTGTAATGGATTTCTTTGCATCAAAGAATCCTGATAAGCCGATCGATGATGTATTCCTGACAGGCGATGGCGCCCTGATCAAGGGAATTGATGGTCTTTTCAAGGTACAGCTCAATGTTTCAACAAGAGTTATGGACAGTTTATTCAATATCAAATTTGACCCAAAGATTGATTTGAAGATATATAATCCTGTATACCTTATGGTTCCAATCGGTGCTGCTTTTGCACCTATGGGATTCACAATTTCAGAAGGCGGAGCTTCCGGCAAGAAGGAAGGTCAGATGGATACAACTCCACTGGTAGTTGCATTCCTGATCCTGGCTGTGTTAGTGGCAGGCGGATTAACGGCTGTGTCATTTGTATTAAAGAATCAGGCACAGACAGAGCTGGATGATGTAAATAAGAAGATCGCTTCTATCCAGGATATTGAGACGATCGTAAAGGATTATGAAAATGCAGAAAGCGTTTATGTTGATGCCATGAGCATGTACAGCTACACAAAGAACTTGAATGAGAATGTTGTAACATTTATCACGGCTTTGGAAGAGAAGATGCCAAAGGGAACTGATATCACAGCATTTGAATCCGATTCAACAGGTGTTTCAATTTCAGGAACAGCAGCAGAATATGATGATATTGCAGGACTTGCGATCAGCTTAAAAGAAATTGACTGTATTGATAACTCATTCATTGGAAGTATCACAGAAAATGTAGATGAAGACACAGGTAAAATAACATATGATTTCACAGTAACGTGTATCTATGTTGACGCATCAGCGGCAGATGCTGATACAACTGAAACAGATGCTACATTAGCTGAGTAAGGGAGGGCATAGAACATGGATGCAATGACAAAAGGACAAAGAAATTTATTATTATTTTTACTCGGTGTTGTTATTTTATTTGTGCCGATCAGATTTGTGGCATTAAGCAATTTTGATGACCGTAAAGAGCTTGTTTCAAAGAAGGATGAACAGCAGGTTTATTATAACAGCCTGAAAGCAAAAGATGTAAACAGAGATCAGTACATCAAGGATACAGAGAACTATAAGAAAGAATATGAAGCAATCCTTGCAGAATTTCCATCAGAGATCTATCAGGAAAATACAATCATGTATTTACAGGGGATCAAGGACGAATATAAGTTCCGTTTCACAGATGTATCAATGGGAGAGGAACAGCTCTTCTATACACTTGGAACCGGTGCTGTTGGTGATGCTACATTAGATGGTGCAGCAACAGGAACAGCTTCTACAGATGCAAATACTACAGCAGCTACAACAGCAGCTACAACAGCAGCTACAACAGAGACTGCAGCCGCTGGCACAGATGCTACTGCAGCAGTAGCAGGAGAAAATAATTTCAACTGCTATTCAGCAAGCTTCCCGGTTACATATTCAGGTTCTTATCAGTCTGTTAAAGATGTTGTTGATTACATCGAGAAGAGCGATTTCCGTATGACAGTTGACTCTATCTCAATCGCATTTGATGAGGAGACTGGTGATTACACAGGAGATATGTCATTCTCTGAATATGCTGTTACAGGTGGAGACAGAACCACAGATCAGGTTAACGTAAATGTTCAAACCGGTAAAGATAACATTTTCGGAAATCCAACCGTAAAGAGTAGTACGACAACTACAACTACAGATAGCAATCAGTAGGATGTAGACTTGCAACCCGTAGATTCGATTTGAACGGAGTGAGAAGTAAGAATGGCAAAGAATAATAACAAAGGCTTTAGCTTGATTGAAGTAATCATAGCTGTAGCAGTATTTGCTATATTAATTGCTCCCCTTACCGCCCAGTTGATTTCAGCGATCAATGTCAATACGAAGTCAACAAAGAAACAATATGCGATTGAAAAAGCTGAAGAGATCATGGAAAGCTTTAAAACTGCAAATATGAAAGAAAGTGCCATCAGTATCCCTGATGGCAATTCTACAGGTAATTATGAGTTTGGTCTGGATGATTCCCAGACACAGACTTATACCCTCCCGGAAAGTGCGGGAACTGTAGATTATCACATTAATACATATTCATGCAGTGGAATATCGCTCGGGGGAGAATACGAGAAGTATGATTGCACAGTAACTGTAAATGATATTGCACATGCAGTTGCAACAAAGGGATATGTATGGGATGCCAATACAAATGACCTGAAGAAAGACGGTTCTGAGTATGTCCGCCTTACATCAGGTGTTGGTACAGTACGTAATCTTGATAACAAGCAGTCAGCGATCATTGCTGGAGCAACCTATATGGGAGCAACCAGTGGTATAGAAGGAAACAGTCTGGATAATCAGGCAGCGGCATATTTTAAAGATGTGAAAGTGGATATCTTAAAGAGATATTCCGTTTTATATAATCAGTATCTGTCCGGTGCTACCTATCTGGATAATGATTCGTTCCAGAAAACAACCACGATTAAGGTTTCAAAGACTTTATCCGGTTATATGGTACAGTGTTTTGTAGAATATCAGGATAAACCATCGTTTAATCCTATCATTAAGGCATACGCGAATGGAATTGCAAGCGATACCTATAAACCGGATGGAAAATATGGAGAGGGAATTGTATATCAGAAGGAATACAAGACACTTCCTCCAATCTATCTGTTATATGCACCTGCAGTGTGTAATGGTGTATATTGTAATAATGATTATATCAGAGTTGAGACATCAGGACTTGCTGATGATGAAAAAGCAAAGATCTACTTATTTGAAACAATTGCTTCAATTGATCCGAAATATGAGGAGATCATTTGCGATACACTTGGCGTAAGCAGTATTGACAGTCTGGTTTACCAGAGCACTAGTCATACAAGCTCACCATCTTCTGTTAAGGTATATGTGAACCGCACTGGTGATGATACCAAGGGAAAGATTGAGGCATATTCAAACTTCGGAACTGAGTATGATGAAACAGATGCAACTGCTATTAAAGTTAAGAACACATCAGATGATACAAGTGATGAAACATACCTGTATGATATTCATGTTACATTGACAGATAGTGATGGCAATAAGACAGAAGTATCAGGAACAAGGGGGAAATAAGAGATGCTGAAAAAGTTAAAAAACAAGCTTAAATTAGCGGATAACCGCGGCTCGAGTTTTGTCCTTGTTATTGTATCAGCAACTTTCTTAAGCATACTGGTGTCAGCATTGTTAATGGGAACTCTTTTGGCATATAAACTTCGTTTTTATAAGCTGAATTCCCTGAATAACTTTTACAGTGTTGAAAAAGCCATGGATGAGATATATGCCGGAATTGGTGCAGCGACAAATGAGCATTTGTATTCCGCGTATACGACAACGGCTGAGATTGTTGTGTATTACAAGGATGGTCAGTATAACAATCTGACAGAAGATGAAGCAAATGATCTGTTTAAGCAGTTCTTTATGCAGGGTATCAAATCAGATAAGACATTCAGCAATATGCCAACTCTGATCGAAACCTTAAAGGGCTATATTACAGATCCGGATGTATCACTTGCCTGTGACAATCTGAGAATTGTATTCAAGGATAAAGAAGGTCGTGAAAAGTACATCAAATATGTAGCTGGAAAGAATGGAAAAGTTACAGGTGTAGCAAGTGCCAATACGATCGATGAGAATAATATCGAAGAGATTACATTCAGAAATATTGGTGTAAAGCGTACGATCACATTAAGCAGCACAGATTCCGCGAGCGGAGCAATGGCGCCTGGAACTTATGTACAGACGATCACAACAGACCTTGTATTAAAGAAACCGGAATATAATGTTTCTTTTGATATGGCAGGTGCAAACAGTGACAGCTTATATAATTACGCATTGCTAGCTGATATGGGACTTCAGGTATCCGGAACAGCAGCAGATACAGAAGTAAATATAAAGGGTAACATTTATACCGCTTCTGACTATTACAATAAAGATTATAACGGAAAAACAGATACAAAGGTAACAAATGAATACAGCCGTACAGTTGAAACCAAATGGGGATCAACAGATGAGAGTGCATATTCCGGTATCTTTGTACAGGGTGACAGAGCGAATCTGACACTGAATTCCGATATTATCGTTAACTCAGGATCTCTCGCAGCTTTTGATGGTGCGGAGATTAATCTTTCAGGACGTACATCCCTGTTATCAGAACTCTGGACCGATAACATCATCATCGGAGGTGATGAGGGCGGACAGATCAAAGCGGCAGCAAATGCTTATGTATATGATGATACAGAGCTGAATGCAGAGAAATCTGAGCTTACATTTACAAGAGGAACTTATTTTGGATACAGCTATACAGCAGATGACGTAAGAAGCATTAACCTTCTTCGTACATCCGGTAACCTTGCAACAGGATTCAAATTAAAATCACACTTCAGTGACAGTGCGATCATTGTCAATGGAAAGAATTCAACTCTGGATCTTTCAAGTCTGGAATCTCTGTATATTGCAGGTAAGTCCTATATCGAATTCTCCAAGATCGCAGCAAATACGATCACAGATGAGAAAGAAAGAAAAAACTTTGGCCTTACGAAAGATTCTGATTATGCATTCACAGCATTAAACGATTATTCAACCGGTCAGTCTCTTGATGTTAAGTCCAATCAGTTGATCTTCCTGACACAGTGGGATCTGTATGATAATACTGAGGTTGTGGATGAGAACGGTTATACACATGTAACATTAAAGTTCCCTAAGACATTTTCAAATGATGTCCAAATTAACAAGCTGTATACTGATTTCGTAAAACAGCTCACATCTAATAATTATATTGTAGAAGCAATCAAGGAGACAGTTTCCGGACATGATTATTATTATCTGTACATTCAGGATGGTGATAATAACAAAGATGGAGTAAATGATGCAGAAGAATTTGTAGAGAAGTATTATGATCTCTTAAACACAGGCATCGACGAAACGAAAAAGAAATTGTACAATGTTGCTAACTATGAAAATTTTGAAGTTAAATTACTTCTGCCAAGCAAAGATGGTGATGTGGATGGAAGCAAGATTAAAACAAGTGGAGCTGTAACTGCTCAGAACAGTGACAATTCATTATTTGTTAAGGCATCTGCAGATACATCTCTGCAGGTTGATACAGCATTAAAAAATGCAACAGGATCAAAGACATTCTCAGTGTTACTTGGTAATAAGGGTACTACAGAGAATAATAATACATTTGCAGATATTAAAAAGAATTCAGAGGCACTTGGTGATCAGACCGCTCTTAGCAAAGAGGAGAAGGTCAGCAATCAGATCAATTATATGTATATCAATATGAAAGATCATCTGTCTGTAGTAGATAAAAAGGATGATACAGATACAGATGTTTCTGCATGGGAAGTGGCCGGATATACAAAGAACGGAAGTACATACACATACGCTCCGATCAAAGGATCTGACGGAAAGAACCTTGATACATTTGATTACAACTACAGTCTGACACCTCTTACCAAATATGTTGATTATGATAAGATCTTCTCCAAAAATCTTAGTATCAACAAGGTAGAGCCAGAGACAAATGCAGTTGTTATCATCAATGCAAATGATGTAACATTAAAATCCACAGCCGCTGATGGTGCTTTACAGGGTATCGTTATCTGTGGTGGTAATGTAACATTTGATAAGAGTGTAAAGTCATTCCGAGGAATGATCATATCAGGTGCAAAGATTATCTGTAACAGCAGCGTAGATATCTCAGCAGACGCATCCTTTACAGCAACTGTACTGGAAGAGTGTTCCAAGAGTGATGTAGAAGATCTGAGTCTGATCACAAGAGAGATCTTAAAGAACTATGTTAAAGTAGACGATAAAAACAATTCAGAGGTTTCTGGTTCAAGCTTATCAGACATCTCTTATAGCGACATTCTTGCATTCCAGAACTGGAAGAAGAATGTAGAGTAGGAGGGGTGAATATGATAAGAAAAATAAAAAATGATTCCGGATATTCCCTTGTTGAATTGATTATTGTTCTTGCTATCATCGCAGTTATGTCAGGACTTGCGGCAGTGTCGATTTCTTCGATACGGACAGCTCGTGCGACTTCATCAAAGGAGTCGTTCAATCAGGAATTGTCAACTCTGCAGTCCCTGACAAAAACACAGGAAAGCGATTGGGCAATGAAACTGGAAAAAGTAGATGGAAAATATAACCTGGTATATGGTAAGAGCAAGAATGGATCGGATTTCACAGAAGATACTTCAAAGGATCGTGAGATTCTGGATCGTGTAACGATTTACTATTCAAATAATGGTTCTTCCGCAGGAAGTGAAGTTTCATCTATGATCATTAAGTTTAATAAGTCAGATGGTTCTGTAAAAACCGGAAGTGGTGTATATACCTTTTATAAGGACGGATCCAATGATGCCGTTGGAAAGGTAACACTGAATCAGGCAACAGGCAGCCATTACACAGGATCATGAGGAGGGGTGAAGCGTGAAGAAAAATAATAATAAAGGTTTCACTTTCATTGAATTAGTACTGTACATTGGAATTTTAAGTGTGTTCATGGTTGCGGTAACCTCACTTGTTGGTACAGTGGTATCCTCCAATAGAAAGATGACAAATAGAAAGAAAATACAGAACGAAGCCGGTGAAACATATGATACCATATCAGATATGATCATGGGTGCGACTGATGTGAAGATATTGGGAAGTGCATATGTGGCTACTACATCAGCGGGCGTCACATCTTACAGCCCGGTTTCCGGAGTATTTATTGTTCCGGATGATACAGATACAAAGGGCAGCGGAGGTGAATTAATGTCTGCTGGTGGTATTGGAAGACGTACTGTTTATATCGAGAAAGCGGGTGGAGCTGGTCTTACACCAAAGGGTCCATGTTATGATATTGCAGATATGAAGTCGTTTGGTGATGTCACATCACCATCGACAGATGACACGACATATATTATTCCGGATGATTCCGGGAAGTTATATCTGAAAGTAGATTATGCATCTGCATTACAGAGTAACGGTGACAGTGTTATCACGACCTGTACGATCACATATGATAAGACCGAAAAAAAGCTTTATGTGTTTAAAACACCGCAATCAGATAGAATCACTGATGCAAGTGAAGCAGATGGCACTGTTCTTTGTAAGGATGTAAAGGATTTCAAATTACAGATCAATCCGGACGAGGACAGTATTGCAATTACACTGGAACTTGAAGATTCAACAACGGCGGCATCTTATAAGATAAATGGTGTTGTTGGCATTCGAAATTCATATGTGCTTAAAAAGCATACATGGGATTAAGGAGGAAAGAAATAGTGTTTAAGAACAGAAAAGTAGTATTATCATCTGTAGCGATAATATTTACACTTATAGTATGTGCTATATTCGTAAACTTTACGTTGGCTAATTCTGGAACTCCTGTTGAAAAAAGTGAAGCGGACACAAGTGGCAGTTCAACATTGGTGGGCAGCTCAAACATTGATCAGGCGATTCTTAACTCAAACGATTCTAGTCTGAAGAAGACAGGCGAGGATAAGTATCACATTGTTCAGATCCTTCCGGATGGTTTGGGATCTTATGCAACAGCAGATACATCAATGACAGAGATTGTGACTGCTTCCGGTTACTCAGGAAAGATCAGTGATGAAGCAGGATATAAAGGCACATCTGATCTGTGGAAATATGTATATGATGGAGAATACTTCAGATATGCAGTTTTCAATGGTTATAAGAATATTAAAGATGATATGGCACCGGGTGCAGTTCAATTGACGACTAAAACAGTCAGTGATCTGAACGGCATGGGTACAGAGGCACAGGAAATACTTGCAAATGCGGATTTTATCTATATCGTTGCAACAACAGCAAATGATTATGCTGCAGGCGGTACAGATATCAGCGAGAGCTTATATAACTGGCTGGATGTATATGCAGGAAAGCATCCGATCATCTTTGATCGATATGCATTATGTACAGCGGAGCCTGAAAAGATCACAGGTAATAATGACCAGTATCGTATGGGATCTCTGGCATACAAATATGTAACAAAAACATTAAAGGGAAGAACAGATAATGTTCTCTGTGTAGAACCTGGTTTCTTCAATGTCCTTTATAAAGAAGCAAGTGGTAACAAGTCAGATCCAATGACAAATACCACAAAGACAATATCGGATTTCATTCTGACTGCTGAACGTTCTGCAACAGAAGGCGGAAAGGATTATATCAACAAGAACAGATATTATAAATGGTATACAGATGATAAGATGGAAGCATTCTTAAATAATAAGACGAATAAGGTCGATTCTGCATACGCAAAGATATCTGGAAATACACAGGGTATATCAGGTTCCAGACATGAATGGAAATTTGATAATGCAAATGTTCTGGTGATCACAGATGGTACATCAAACAGTATGTTCTCAGAACTGGCATCAAAGAATGATGCACCGCAGTGCTCTGCAGAAAATTATGTATATAATAGTAAAACAAAGAAGTGGGAGTCTGTTGTAAAAGCTCCAAACAGCGACTTTACAAGTGATGCTTATGCCGGTAAGGGTTATAAGTTTGTTCCAAGTGGAGCAAATATCTATCAGATTCAGAGTAAGGATCTGTTAAATGCGGTTGACAGCTCAAAGGGAGCAAAGTATACAGCAAATGATCTTGCTAAGACTTATTTCCAGGATGTTGCTGCAAAGCAGATTACCGGTACGATCAAGTCTAAGGGAGATCTTGCAGGCTCTGTTGTTTATCTGGTTGTAACTCCAAAGGGAGAAGCAAGCAAACTGGCTGGTAATACAGATGGTACAGTTCTGGCATGTGAACTTACAACCGGTGAAGATGGAAATGGATCATATGATGAAGAGACAGGTATCTATACATATGAATATGGATTTCCTAAAGTAAATGCTGATTATGATTACAGTGTTCTTTTGGAGGCAACAGTGGATCCATCTTCATATGAAGACAATGGAGATGATTCTGATACATCAGGCGATAACGCAGGTACAGGCGATAATTCCGGTACAGGTGATAATTCCGGCACAGGAGATAACGCAGGTACAGGCGATAACGCAGGCACAGGAGATAACGCAGGTACAGGCGATAACGCAGGTACAGGCGATAATTCCGGTACAGGCGATAACGCAGGCGCAGGAGATAATTCCGGTACAGGCGATAACGCAGGCGCAGGAGATAATTCCGGTACAGGCGATAACGCAGGTGCAGGTGATAACGCAGGTACAGGTGATGGCTCTGATCCGGCAGCGGATCCGAATGCAATCAGCGAGGATTATCTGATCGGAAGTAACGGTAATGATTTCATCGTTTCTGTAAAGGGAGAAAGCAAAGATGATGCTTACGACTACACAAATGACTGCGATGAATATAAAGAATACACAGACAAGTGTGCTGCTGATCCGACAAACTATACAACAGATGTATATACAGATGATCTTATCTTTGAGACATCAGAACAGGTATATGCTTATGTAGATGCTCAGTATAAAAAGTATAAAAATGATGTCCTGTTGCCAAAAGTTACAGGAACGAATGTAATTGATTTTACAGAGTATGATTTTATCTTTATTGAATCAGGTGATTATAAAGATGAGATCGGTGATTCAGCATACCAGAAGTTATGTTCAGCAGTAGAAGAGGGTGTGTATGTAATCGCAAGCAGTGAAGCCGGAGACGGTATTGGATCCGGAAACAATAATGGTGGTGGATCAGGTGATCCAGATAAGATTATTATCAACAGTCCATCAGCAAAGGTGATCGCAGATATTATCAATGCCGGTGTATACCGAAGAGGCAGTGATAATAAATTCAGAGTTCTGGAAATTCAGCCGGATTATCCAATTGATGAAGAACTCGCAAGATCTTCATCGGTTAAGAATGGATCCGGTGCATGGACAAATGGTACCAATACACACGGAGAAAAAATCTATGGTAATTATTATACCGTTCCATCGGATGTAGCTGAGGGCTATGCAGTGGAGGAGCTTTCACCGGGCAGTGAGTATTATGATTTTGATCTGACGAAGGCAAAGATTGCATATGCGATCGATGGTATCTCATATTCAGATATTGAGCTTACACAGGTTTCATCAGAGGCACTGATCGGTATGACAGATGATATCGCTGCTACATATGACCTTGTATATATCGGTGGAGATATCAGCGCTCTGGACAGAGATCTGAGTAAGATATACGATTCCAGTGTATTTGCTTATATCGGACCAAGCGCAGAACAGTTAGTATCCGCAATTCCTACATTTGTTATGTATTACCATACAGGTGTTCTGAAGGAGATGGGTGGTACCGGTTCTTACAAGATGACAAGATCAATCACAGGTTCTGAGCTTATGGCAACACCGGTGATTGGCTCAACAAAGTATAAGACAACATATGTTGTTGAAAATGGTAATGACCTGACAAAGAATAAGTATGATGAGCTTGTATCTTACGTTAATCTTGGAAGACCGATCATGGTTGGCAATGAACTGACTTCGGTATTTGAAAAGGTAAATGGAACAGATGCAGACGGCAATGGTCTTACAGATGCGCAGAAGAGTCAGGGCTACTGGTATAATGCAGGCAAGCTGGAAAGAAAGAACTTCTATCTGGATCCATCATCCAGAATGTATGACCTTTTGAATGTGATCAATAACAGAAGATCCAAAGGAACAAATGTATTATGGGGCGTAGATGCAACCGATACACAGAAGATTGATAATTCAAATAAGCAGTATGGTGATACACTGTACACTTATAAGATTGCTGAAAAGCAGACAATGCTTGATTCAGAGGCACAGCAGAAGACATGGTATAAGGATGCAACAGATGAGACGGCTATCAAGTCGTATGCAACAGTATTCTCAGAGGATACAAATGCAGCGATTAACAATCTTGTTAAACAGTCTACATCAAGAGCGCGTCTTACAGTTACAAGTGCACCGGTTGAATATTCAGAGGGTATTACAAGCACATATCTGAAGACAACCAATTTATCATTTACCTTCTCTGTAGCAGGATCGGAAAAGAGTTATAAATATTCAATCTGTATTGACAAGAATAAGAATACACAGTTTGATCATGATAAGACGATTGACTATTATGTAACAGGTGATATAGATACATCAACAGGAACATCCGGTTCTGCAGTAAAGAATAAGACAGTAAATATTGCACTGGATCAGGATTTCTTCGGTTCTGCATACTGGCAGATCCTTATTATGGATAGTAAGGATAATATCATTGCAGAAGAGCGTGGTATCTGCAAGATCGTAAACAACACAGACGGAATCAGTGATATCAATGTTTTACAGGTTCAGACCATGTCAGAAGGACAGGGAGCAACATCCTGGGGAGCAACAGATACATTGTACTTTGATATTCAGTCACAGACAGCACATAAGATTCTGAAGTATAACACCTATGCAAATCAGACAGCACTTGATACAGCAGATGTTGCACAGTATAAATGTCTGGGACGTCATGAGAATCGTTTTGGTATCGTTCCATATGACACAGATCTGTTCTATGGTTCACAGAAGGGTAATGATGATTATCTTTCAAATTTTGCAGATACCTTAGCAGAGGATTACGATATCAGTCTTGATATGGTAGTAGCTTCAGCTGATAAAGCTGCTTTTACAACAAAGGATAATCAGGCAGACACATATGACTGTCTGGATACCTGGGTAGAAGAGGCAGATAAGCTGGAGAATGGCGGTACAGTAGAAGGTAGAAACAAGAAGCAGTATGCAACAGATGCAACAATTGCTTTGGCAGCTTATAACAAATATGTATCTGAGACCGTTAAGCCAAAAGAAGACCTGGATAGCTACATCAAGGGTGCTATTCAGTCCTTACAGGGCACATATACAGGTTCTACAAATTATGGAGCAAGAGGTACTTATAATACGTTCCTTGGTGGTTTCAAGTCATCTGTTTCAAACAGTGACCTGATCGATCTCCTTAATTATACGATCGATACCGGTGAGTACTATATGGTATTCTGGCCTGTATACAGTACAAATACAGATATTACATTTGCCAGCGGAAAGATTTCATCTACAATGTTCGGCAGTGAATTTGTAGAACTGTATGAGAAGTACAGAGATGCAAAGGATAAAGAATTAGATGCATTAGATGTGTATAAGAAAGATTTAAGACGTTCTTATGGTAAAAATTTCATGAAGAAGCAGTATTCAATTCTGGTTCTTGGTCCATCCGATTCTTTTGGTGGATTCAAGGTAGACTTGAAGCAGCGTACTTGTGAATACATTCTGGATTATGTATCAAATGGTGGAGATTTATTCTTCTTCCATGACACAATGACACCGTATGCAGATGCAGGTGCTGTTAATCTGACAAAGTCATTACTTGATATTGTTGGAATGAACAGATTCCATGTAGATCTTACAAATAATGCCAACACATATGAGGTCGTAAATGACGGATATGTTACAGGTGTTACACGGGAAGGCCTTGTAAAGGGAACATTGACAGAAGATGGATATATCTATACAAAGCAGAATTCATCTGGTTCACCAGCCGGAATGATAAAGGGAACTTTGGCAGAAGATGGATATATTTATGAGCCGGAATCATATGGAACAACACATGATTGGAAGGGTCCGTTGAATGGATGGGAAAAAGATAATGCTTACATGGATTTAACAGCAAATTATACCCGTACATTCTATAAAAAGAAAGCTACAGCAGGAACGTCCGGATACATTTATCAGGATGCAGTAACATATGACCAGTATTCATATATCAACGACTGGGGCGGTGTAGATACCGGATATTTTACAAAGACAGAAGCAAAGGCTGGAACCTCAGGATACATTTATCAGGAGGGCGGCAAGCCAACGTATTCAGACAAGAATACATCACTGGCATACAAGTCGGAGGACGCTGACCTGTATTATCTTACACCATATGTAAATAATTCAATCGCAGGAAAGAGTCTTGTAAACAGTATTAATGCTAATATGACACAGATCGCATCCAGCTATAACAAGGTTGGAAACATTGGAATGTATGTAAGTGCATTGTCAATGACCAGTTTGTACTATGATAAGAATGGTGGCGGTGGTGCAACATACACCTTACCATATGTATATGCACAGAGTGATTTCCAGAGTGCGACAGCATGGTCAGCATCATCAACAGCTGATCAGTCAGCAAATTCACAGACTGTAAAGGCAAAACAGTTAAATGAAGGTCTGATCACATTGTATCCATACAAGATTGGTGATTCCCTGAATATTTCAGGTACACATCAGCAGGTATATGCACTTGATCTGGAAGCAGGCGATGTAACTGTATGGTATACACTGGCAGGTTCTAACAACTCAAGTGATGCGAAGAAGAGATCATCCCTGTATGCAGCAGATCCATATGATGGAATGGAGAACTACTACATCTACACAACATCTTATGGTAACGGAGCAATTACATACTGTGGAGCCGGTCATGGATCGGTTACAGGTCCTACAACAAGAAATAATGATGAAAGAAAGCTCTTCATCAACGTTATTGTAAACAGTGCAGAAGCAGTAAAGGAAAAACCTACATTATATGTTTATGATCCTGATACAGATTTCAAGAAAGAAATGGCAAAGGACGAAGAGATATCTGAGTCAATTGGTAAGACCGTATATTTGGATGAAGTAGCAGATAAGACAACATCACCGGAATTCGACTTCAAGATCAATGTTCCAAATGATGTAACAGTGGATGCAATTAACGTATACTATGATCTGGATTATGATGATACAGATATGGCAAACAATCGTCCAGCATATGCAGAGGGTACAGATCGTATGATCTGGAATACACCGGCATCCGATAAGGAAAAAGCAGGCATTGTGGAAGATAGTGCGTCGACAAAGAAGATACAGATTAAGGATAAGTTTACAGATTCCAATAACCTGAAGCCAACAGATGAACTGTTCGCACCATATGGTGGAAACTACACCTACATAGTTGTAGAAGTATACTACAATGGTAAGACAAAACCGATCTATACAATGATCAAGGTAAAAGCATCGGATCCATTGTTCAATCTGACACAATCAGATAGTGCAATTCAGGTTGCAGCAAATGATGTAGCTTATACGAAAAAATTTGTATTGGCTTAACAAATATAAGAATTGACAAACAATCTTATATATTACAAGGCGGGCAGTAATGTCCGCCTTATTTCTGTATATTTGGAATAATTCTTGTAAGAACAAACAGAAGATGCTACTATGTTAATGTTTCCTTTTTATTACATAATGCGGTGAGAGGACATATGTATATGAGCGGAAGAAAGAGAAAAAAATAAGCCATTTTGGTTAAGACAGATCATAAGGAGAAGAGGTAAATGATGATAGATGGAAAGACAAGAACGCTTGGTCTGTTAGGAGATCCGGTAGAGCATACAATGTCGCCGCTGATCCACAATACATTAAGTGAAACACTTGGACTAAATAATGTGTATGTACCATTTCACACAAAAGCAGAAGACCTTGGAGAGGCAGTGAAAGGAGCTTATGCACTGAATATTCTGGGCTTAAATGTGACTGTACCGCATAAGAATGAGGTTATGAAATATTTGTCAGAGCTGGATGAAGGGGCACAGGCGATCGGTGCTGCTAATACCCTGGTGCGGACAGAAAATGGATATAAAGGCTATAATACGGATATGCTGGGGCTTCTTCGTGAGGTGAGATCTTATGGAGTAGAACTTGATGCGCATGATGTCATTATTTTAGGAGCCGGCGGAGCTGCAAAGGCTGTAGCCTATATGTGTGGGGCAAATGGAGCAGGACATGTATATATCTTAAACCGTACGGTATCGAAAGCACAGGCAATCGCAGATCATATGAATGATTTCTTTGGAAAGCAGAATATGACTGCTATGAGCATTCAAGACTATCACAAACTTCCGGAGAAAAAATATATTGTATTCCAGTCAACTTCAAAGGGTCTGTATCCGCATAGTGATGAGGTAATAATTGAAGATCCGGCATTTTACCAGATGGTATCAGTGGGAATTGATCTGATCTATAAACCATTCTGTACCAGATTTATGTCTTTGTGCAGACAGGCAGGAGCAAAGAGTTATAATGGTCTGAAGATGCTGTTATATCAGGGAATAATTGCATATGAACTGTGGAATGATATATCGGTGGATGAGAAAACAGCAGATATGATCTATCAGAAACTGTTGAAAAAAACACGGGATAATATTATTTTGACAGGATTTATGGGATCCGGAAAGACAACAGTTGGACAGCTTTTATCTGAAAAATATGGATATACATTTATAGATACTGACCAGTATATAGAAGAAAAATGTGGCTGTACGATCGCAGAATTATTCAGTAAAAAGGGCGAAGCATATTTCAGACAATTGGAGACAGATACATTAAAAGAATTAAATACGTCATTGACACACGCGGTACTTTCGACCGGCGGAGGACTTCCGCTTCGAGAGGAGAATGCTGTAGAGCTTGCAACTCTTGGAACAGTCGTTTATTTACAGATCACTCCGGAAGAAGTCATATCACGATTATCCGGTGACAACACCAGACCACTTCTGGCAGGCGGCAATCCGGAACAAAAGGTACGAGATCTCTTAACCTACCGCACCCCGTTATATGAACGTGCGGCAGATCTGACAATCCCTGTCACAGAATTGACTCCTGAGCATATAGTGGAAGAAATAATAAGCAAAATATAGTATAAACTATGTACTTAATTAAAAGCAAAAACTAATACGCAATGTTTTGTTTTTAAAATAATAGAGCGTAAGCGACTTATGAAAGAGACATATCACGGCCACCAATCGTCCGGGAATCCGTGAATTGGTAAAAAGTAGTTGAAATATTCTGTAGAATATTATAAAATGTCACAAGAAGTTCATATCTTAAGGAGGAAAAGAAAATTATGGCAGAGATGATCTCAGCAGGTGATTTCAGAAATGGTGTTACGATTGAATTTGAAGGAAATATTTATCAGATTATAGAGTTCCAGCATGTAAAGCCTGGTAAAGGTGCTGCATTTGTAAGAACAAAGCTTAAGAATATCAAGAGTGGTGGTGTTGTAGAAAAGACATTCCGTCCAACAGAGAAGTGCGAGAAGGCTCATATCGAAAGAAAAGATATGCAGTATCTGTACAATGATGGTGATCTTTACTACTTCATGGATCCGGAGACATACGATCAGATTCCATTGAATAAAGCAGCAATCGGAGATGCATTAAAGTTCGTTAAGGAGAACGAGATCTGTAAGCTTGTTTCCCATAATGGTTCTGTATTTGGTGTAGAGCCACCATTATTTGTAGAATTACTGATCACAGAGTGCGAGCCTGGTGTAAAGGGTGATACAGCTACAGGTGCTACAAAGCCTTGTGTAGTTGAGACAGGAGCAACACTCTATGTTCCTTTATTTGTAAATGAAGGAGATACGATCAAGATCGATACACGTACAGGCGAGTATCTTTCAAGAGTTTAATTCGATCAGAATATAAGAGAGATAGTAGGAGCTGGTCATATATGATTAGGCTCCTATTACACTTTACAAACATTTTTCAGGAGGAAATGACATGGCAACAGCATATAATCATAAAGTTGTTGAGAAGAAGTGGCAGAAGGTCTGGGATGATAACAAGGCTTTTGCTGCAACAGATGATTACAGTAAACCAAAATATTACGCATTAGTTGAGTTCCCATATCCATCCGGACAGGGACTTCATGTTGGTCATCCAAGGCCATATACAGCACTCGATATTGTAGCCAGAAAGAGAAGAATGCAGGGCTATAATGTTCTTTATCCAATGGGTTGGGATGCATTTGGACTTCCGACCGAGAATTATGCGATCAAGAACAAGATCCATCCAAAGGAAGTAACAAAGAATAACGTAGCAAGATTTAAGGCACAGCTTCATTCCCTTGGATATTCATTTGACTGGGATCGTGAGATCAATACAACGGATCCGGAATATTACAAATGGACACAGTGGATCTTCCTGAAGTTATTCAAGGCAGGTCTGGCATATAAGAAAGAAATGCCAATCAACTGGTGTACATCCTGTAAGGTTGGTCTTGCAAATGAGGAAGTTGTAAATGGTGTCTGTGAGCGTTGTGGTGCACCGGTTGTCCGTAAGGTCAAATCTGAATGGATGTTAAAGATCACAGAATATGCAGATAAGCTGATCGAAGGTCTCGATACTGTTGATTATATTGAGCGTGTGAAGGTATCACAGAAGAACTGGATCGGACGTTCTACAGGTGCAGAAGTGGATTTCCAGATCAAAGGAAAAGAAGATAAGCTTCGTATCTACACAACCAGATGTGATACATTATTTGGAGCAACCTATATGGTTGTATCACCGGAGCATCCATTGCTTGATAAATATAAAGATGAGATCAAGAACTGGTCTGAGATCGAAAGCTACAGAGAGCAGGCTGCCAGAAAGTCTGATTTTGAGCGTTCTGAGCTTGCAAAGGATAAGACCGGTGTAGCTATTGATGGTCTGGTAGCAATCAATCCTGTAAATGAGAAAGAGATCCCGATCTGGGTATCCGATTATGTACTGATGTCATATGGTACAGGTGCGATCATGGCGGTTCCTGCACATGACGAAAGAGACTGGGAATTTGCAAAGAAATTCAATCTGCCGCTGATTCAGGTTGTAGCAAAGGATGGAGAAGAAGTAGATATCAATGAAGCAGCATTTACAGATGTTGCAACAGGTGTTCTGATCAATTCCGGCTTCTTAAATGGTTTACAGGTAAAAGATGCAAAAGAGAAGATGATCGAGTTCCTGGAAGAAAAGAAAATCGGTAAGGCAAAAGTTAATTATAAGCTCCGTGACTGGGTTTTCTCCCGTCAGAGATACTGGGGCGAGCCAATTCCGATCATTCATTGTGATAAATGTGGCTATGTACCTCTTGATGAAAGTGAACTTCCGCTGATGCTTCCGGAGGTAGAGAGCTATATGCCAACGGATAATGGAGAATCTCCACTTGCAGCTATGACGGATTGGGTAAATGTGAAGTGCCCATGTTGTGGAGGTCCTGCAAAGCGTGAGACAGATACCATGCCTCAGTGGGCTGGTTCATCGTGGTATTTCTTGAGATACACGGATCCAAAGAATACAGAGGCACTTGCAAGCAAGGAAGCATTAAAATACTGGCTGCCGGTTGACTGGTACAATGGTGGTATGGAGCATACAACACTTCATCTGCTTTATTCCAGATTCTGGCATAAATTCCTGTATGATCAGGGCGTTGTTCCTACACCGGAACCATATCAGAAGCGTACTTCCCATGGTATGATCCTTGGTGAGAATGGCGAGAAGATGAGTAAGTCCAGAGGAAATGTTGTAAATCCGGATGATATTGTAAATGCATATGGTGCAGATACATTAAGAACATATGAGATGTTCATTGGAGCCTTTGATCTTGCTGCATCATGGTCAGATGATGGTGTAAAGGGATGTCGTCGTTTCCTTGAGAGAGTATGGAAACTGCAGGATATCGTAGTAGATGGTGATGCTTACTCTAAGGATATGGAGACAAAGATGCATCAGACGATTAAGAAGGTTTCAACTGACTTTGAGAATCTGAAGTATAATACAGCTATTGCTGCTATGATGGCACTTGTAAATGATTTCTATAAGAAGAATGCAGTGACAAAGGGTGAGATGAAGACACTCCTTACATTATTGAATCCGGTTGCACCACATATCACAGAGGAAATGTGGAGTATTCTTGGTTACGATGGATATCTTTATCAGGCATCATGGCCAACATTTGATGAGGCAAAGACTGTTGAGTCTACAGTAGAGATTGCAGTCCAGATCAATGGTAAGATGAAAGCAACTCTTTCAATCAATAAGGCTGATCCAAAGGATGATGTTATTGCAAAGGCAAAAGAAGCTATCGCAGACAAGCTGACTGGCAATATCGTAAAAGAAATTTATGTACCGGGAAGAATTGTAAACATTGTGATGAAATAAATCTGTCAAGCAAATAAGCAGTGTGCCTGCAAGGCAGGCAAAGCTGCTTATTTATTTGACGGAAAAAACAACATAAGCATGTAGAGCGGATGCTCGGAATGCGCATGTTGTGGGATGAGTTCGGGAGTTCGAAGAACGTAGAAATCATATTATTTCATAAATATAAATACAAAATAAGCAGTGTGCCTGCAAGGCAGGTAAAGCTGCTTATTTTGTATTTATATTTTACAGGAAATTACGGAACATGGCGATCTTCTGGCGTTCAGCAGGGGAAGCCTGTTCCATCATAATATCCATGATGAGATTGGATTCCTCTTTTGAGAAAGAAAGATTACGTTTTTGAAGCTCCCGGTTTAACTGCATGATCTGAGGAAGCATCTGTTCCATAGTAGCATTGTGGGAACCGTTTGCAAGCTCCAGAATAATCTGACGTTTCAGGGGCATAAGGTTTTTCAGACGGGGATCGTTTTCAAATTGATTCATGGCAATGGATCGTCCTTTCTGTTTTATAGGATTTATTTTGATTCCGGTTATATGTATTTATAATCTATAATGACCGGTCAGGTTGCAGACCGGGTGTTCGTGTCGTATTCCTGTAACAACTGCATGATGTGATCTATGGAATTGTCGCAATGTTGGGATAATGATTGATCAGTCGTACTGGTATTTTTCGTGTTTTCATGTGTGGAGGAATCGTGAATTTTCTCATCTGTTCTGTTCCCCTGTATGGACGGATTATTATTTGTATATTCTGTATCTGTGGATATAGATGTATTATCCGGCTCAGCTTGAACGGTTTGGTCATAAGACTGGAAAATGCTTTGAAAATCCGAAAACTCAGAATCGGTCCGGTTCATGGCATTCATAACCTGCATCATATTCATTGCCTGCTGCATATTTTTCATCTGATCGGCGATATCCGGAAAGCCACACTGGGCCAGCGATGCCAGAATATCATTTTGATTATGAAGATCACGGTTGAAATCACACTGACGGATATAGGACTGATTGTTGATCACACGCATGATCTGTTGGAGTTCCATCATTTTCAGATAGATAACGAGAGGCATGCGCATAGGTCCTTCAACAAAGGGTAGGATTGCTTCCAGAAGAAACAGACGGTCATCCGATATTAATTTGTCAAGTGGATGGGAGTGCGGAATCTGATTCATGGAAACCTCCTTATGAGTACTGTGATACGGATGTTTCCGGATGGTTAGCCGGTTACCCGTTTTCTGTTATAAGTTTCATAGTGTTATTTATGAATAGTCAGGTGTAATTATGCATAATAAACAGAAAATGGATGCTGCAAGAATAACCGGAACTGCCAGCGGTAAGGCATGGGACAATTCCGGTAGCATGCTTGTTATATTGGTGAAATGGTCACTGATCGCATTTCATATGTTCCCGCATCATTTTGAAATGAAAGGGAATGGTTGCTGTTAGCATCCACAGCCACAACCGCAGTCATTTCCATTGCCGCATCCACCACAGCAGCAAAGGAGAATCAGGATGATCCAGATGCAGTCACAGCCATTACTTCCGCCGCCACAGCCACAGTCATTTCCAAAACCATTTCCGCAGCAGGAGAAGAGAAGAAGAAGGATGATGATGCAAGAGCAGCTGCTGCCTCCACCAAAACCAAACATTCCATTTTTTCCACAACCGCACTGTGTTGCTGATAAATCACTCATGGTAAATACCTCCAATTTTCTTTATGCTATAGAGTATTCCGGGGAAAGACAAATGTGACAAAAATACAAAAACAATATACGAAAAAACCATAGATATGATATAATGGTGAAAAATCGCTTGCTTGTAAGGACGATTTTTCGAATGCATTGAGTGAGTTATGCTCACGAAATAATGAACGCAAAAGCGCTTATAAAGGGGTAAAAACAGGAGAAGATAACAGTATGATTTATAAATGTGTAAACTGTGGTGGAAATGTTGTATTTGATCCACAAAGTGGACATATGAAATGCCTGAGCTGTGGTGGAAGTGACTGTGAGCAGAGTATACCGTCGGAGACACCGATGATCTGTCCGTCCTGCGGATCACAGATCACATATCGGAATGAATATGGTTCAGCAGGAAAATGTCCAGCCTGTGGTACATTTCTGATCAGAGATGACTTTGTGGTGTATCCGTATGGACCGGATATGATCCTGCCATTTAAGTTTTCAAAACATCTGGCAGAAGAGAAGCTAAAGGAAGAATTTGGAAAAAAGTTATTCCTGCCAGCGGACTTTTTATCGACAAAGACACTGGAAAAGCTTCGGGGAGTATATGTTCCATTCTGGATATATGATTTTGATTCCAATGTTGATTATACCGCAATTGGTACGAAGGTGCGGACATGGACATCCGGAGACAGGAGATACACGGAGACATCTTATTTTGATGTATACCGGAAATTGCATATCAAATACAACGGAATTCCGGTTGATGCATCAGTCGAGATGCCGGATGGAATTATGGACCTGATGGAGCCTTATGGATATGATGCGCTGTTAAAGCATGATAATAAGTTCATGTCAGGCTTTGAGGCAGAGGTTTATAATTATACCCCAGATCAGTTATCCGGACGTGCGGTTAAAAAGATCAACGATACATCCATGGAGTGGGCAAAAAGTGAAGCCAGTGGATATAATTCGTTGTTGACTAAAAACATGAATGCCAATAATCAGTTGCTTGGAAATAAATTTGCTTTGATGCCGGTGTGGATTTATGAATATCGGTATCAAGGACAGAATTATATGTTTTATGTAAATGGCCAGACTGGAAAGTGTGTTGGAACTCCGCCAAGAAGTGTCAGCCGTGCAATCGGACTGACAGCAGCATTTGCTGCATCGGTTGCGGCTTGTGCCAGTGGAATTGCTATGCTTCTGGAGGTGTTGTAAATGAAAAAATTCAGGATAACAGTTCTTATATTATTTGCGATCGGTATTGTATTTATGATCATGGGACTGATCGTTTCAAACAGCAATCTGAAGCATGATGCACGGAGTAATACGGAATGCAGGACAGATCAGCGTGTGTTTGATTATGCAGATAAACTGACAGGCAATGAGGAACAGTCACTGGAAAAAAAGATTGCAAAATGGGAAGACAAAACAGGCATGGATATCGTTGTAATGACGATCGATAATGCACAGGCACAGAGTATGTTCGGTACTTATATGGACGATACTTATTATGAAGAATTTGAGGCAATCAAGACAGTTGCCAAGAGCTTCAGTGAGCAGGAACGCTTTGGTTGGGAAAACTGGGAATACAACCCACAAAGTAACCGGAGCACCAGCGATGGCTATGTACCAAGCGACAGCATCATTATAGCTGCAAATTATGAAGCTGGTGATGTATGGATGAGCACAACAGGAACAAGAGTCAGAGCAAGGATCAGTGATTCCAAAGCATCCAGCCTAACAGAGAAAGGTGGCAAGTACCTGAGAGAGGATGCAGAGAAGGGGTTTGCAACTATGATCCAGGGGGCGGTACAGTGTATGAAGAGCTCCAGTGGTGGCGGCCTGAAGATTCCCCCATTTTATATTGTGATTCTGGTGTTGATCTGTGGAGCTATATTCTTTATAACGAATATGTCAAAGAAGGCAGGCGAAACGACAACTAATCTGAATACATATGTAAATGGAAATGCGCAGGTACTGGACAGAAGGGATATATTTGTCCGCAAGGAAGTTACCAGTGTTAAGATCGAATCATCCAGCAGCGGCGGAGGCGGCAGCAGCGGTGGAGGAGGCGGCAGCCACGGTGGTGGCGGAAGCCATTTTTAAAACGAAATGCTAGAGAACAAGAAGTTAAATATATTATTATTAAAGAATACAGGAATGTCATTACTGCCTACGATCGTGATCATGTTGCTGATCGTTGGCGGTATGCGGCATTTTCATCTGTTGAATAATCTGGATTTTTATCATGTGGATGATCCGCAGCAATTAGGAGTCTTATATGATGCAGGCACCACTAATGTAGAAATGCGGTTTCAGAAGCTGACCTATATGGGATACGATTATGAGATAGATGGAGAACGGGTAGGCGGTTATTATTATGTCTGGGTAAATGGTAAATTTATGGTTGTTCTGCTTGACAGTGATGAGACGATCATCTGTGATTATCTGGTGCAGGGACAGTTGAAGAAGGATCCTGCGGCATATAATTATATATTGTCAGAATGTGCGGAGAGTGTAGGAATCGAACAGCAGCAGTTAGAGACTATCACATACGATTATCTGATCAGTGAGGTGGATTATCCAAAGACATTTTATATGATCGTAAAGGCTGCGTTGATCATTGCATTTGCAGTGATTATATTATCGATCATTGAGGGAATTGTATACTGGTTTTATCCATGGAAGCATCCACAGATTCGTCAGATGAAAGGATATCGTGACAAGAAGCTGTTAACAGGAGATATTAACCGTCAGTTGCATGATGCACTGGTTTATGAAACAGGAAATTGTTATGTGACCAGAAAATATCTGGTAATCTGGACCCCATTCCGGACGGATATCATTGTGCTGCGGGATATCGATGTGGTTTCCAGACATAAGGAAACAAAGAAAATACTGCCATGGATGCCGCCGCGGGATGTGTACAAGCTGATCATTTCAAATGCAAATGGTGCAATATTTGAGCATGATTTTCATGATGAGAAGATCCTGGATACAATATTGCCATATATACAAAAGAAAAAACGGGACAGATAGGATAACACAGTGGAGTGTTACCGGGTCTGCCCCGTTTTTTAATAGCTATACTGCAAAGCAATCATTTGGTGATGTGCTTATACATCCAGTTTGTCCTGTTCTTCGATCACATCGAGATCCTCTGATACATCGGATAAGCCTTCATTTTCATAAAGAATCGGGCTTTCAATTTCTTCTGTAACAGTGGCTGCTTCTTCAGTGGAATGTTCTGTTTCCTCCGGTTTGGCATTATCTGCCGAAATGTCAGAGGTGTTTTCTGACTGCTGATCGATTGTTCCTTCCACAGGAGCATCATCTAAAGAGAAATAATTACGCTCCGGTTCTTCCTTTGCAGGCATTTTTTCTTTAATCGTATTTTTTACTTTCTCTACCTTGTCATCCATATCCAATGACTGGTATACAGTAGAATTTTTAATCTTATCCCGGAATACATAGCAAACACCGCCGATCGCAGCGATCGTAGCAGCGGCTTTGAATAATTTACCTTTTCCCATAATACATAATCTCCTTTATATATGATGTAAAGTCGTTATAAATAACGTTTCCATAATTTTAATATGTATACACGGAAAAAGCAAGAAAACAATGATAAACAAAAAGGGAATGCAGGCAGATTTCACGAACTTTTAACATTTGCCTGATAAGATGAAGTATGCTATAGTTTTGAAAGATATATGATCGTATATTGATCAGCGTGAGGATTTTCCTGGAAGAGGATTGAAAGGACATATATGAAGATAAAATTAAGAACAAATAAAAATAGCAGAGATCAGAGGGGGAAGAAAAATGGGTCGATTTAAGACAGAGTTAGAAGATTTAAAAAAGAGACAGAAGGAGCTGGAACATAGTTATTCCAATATTGGTACAATCCGGTTCCTGATGTTCCTTGTGATGCTGGGCGGACTGATCGTCGGACTATATGATTCCAATATACCGTTTCTTGCAGTAGGTATCGTGGCTGTCGTTATTTTTGTACTGCTGGTGTTCCGGCATGGTAAGCTGAATGAGGAACTGGAATATACGAAAGCAAAGGTGATCGTATATGAGCGGTATATGAAACGTTATGATGATAGTTGGAAGGAGTTCGCAGAAGATGGCTCCGAGTATCTGACCGATGATGATCTTGTAGCAAAGGATCTGGATATTATGGGAAAGAATTCCATCTATCAGTTTATCTGTGTGGCAGGAACAGAGGATGGCAGGCAGATGCTTGCTGAAACGTTAAGACAGCCTGAATTTGCGGCAGAGGACAGAACGAAACGTCAGATCGCGATACAGGAGCTTGCAGAGAAGCATGACTTCTCCATGGACTTTGAGACATTGTGTGTGAAGTCAGAAACCGGAAAGAAGAAAAAATATTCATCCGATGAATTTGTTGCCTATTGTACCAGTGATGATCATATACCGGAGATTTTCCAAGTGCTTCGTTTTCTGCTTCCGTTGATAACGATCGTGCTTCTGATTCTGGGTATTATGGGAAAAGTCAATCTGGGATATTCCCTAATCTCCTTTTTTGTAGTTTTGCTGTTTGCATGGATCACATCAGGTGTTGCAGGACAGGCGGTTATGCCGATGATCTCATTTGGATATGTGATCAATGACTATATCCGGATGTTTGAACTGGTCTCCGGTGAAACATTTGATTCAGAGTTGTTGAATGATATCAAGAATACAATCTCTACAGATTCCGGAGCACTGAATGCTGTAAAGAAGCTGGAGCGTATCAGCGCAGCATTCAATATCCGTTATAATCCAATCGTACATCAGGTATTATGTGGATTGTTTTTATGGGATTTTCATCTTGGAATTATGATGGATAAGTGGAGAGACCAGTATGGCAGTCAGGTGAAGGACTGGATCCATGCGATTTCAAGAATGGAGGAATTGTTATCCTTTGCAGTACTTGCCCGTACCAGAGAGGTGTCCTATCCGGAGGTGACAAGACATGAGAAAGTAGAAGTATCAGCAGAAAATTTGCGTCACCCGTTGATCAATCCGTCGAAGGTAGTTCCAAATGATGCAGCCTTTAAAGGGGGAGCTACGATCATTACCGGTTCTAACATGTCCGGCAAGACAACATTTTTACGAACCCTTGGCATCAACCTGATCCTTGCATATGCCGGAGCTCCGGTATGCGCAGAGAAAATGCATGCAGATTACATGAAGATATTTACATCCATGCGCGTGACGGATGATGTCAGTAATGGTATATCAACCTTTTATGCAGAGATACTCCGGATCAAGTCGATGGTTGAATATAAGAAGAATGAAATGCCGATGTTATGTCTGATCGATGAGATATTTAAAGGTACAAATTCGGCAGACCGTATTGTAGGAGCAACCCAGGTGATCCGAAAGCTGTCGGATGATCATTCCATGACACTTGTATCTACGCACGATTTTGAACTGTGTGAGCTGAAGAGTGAGAGCGGAGTGCCGGCAGCAAATTATCATTTTGAGGAGTACTATGAAGGTGATCAGTTAAAGTTTGATTATAAGAAGAAGGATGGCAGATGTACAACGACAAATGCGATGGCAATCCTTCATATGGCAGGACTTGATTAGTAAATACTGACAAAACGATTTTCAATTCATAGGATTTGTATTTTCAGCAATTATGCACAATGACGATTTGTAGAAATTACCAAAAACTGATTGAAGAGTAAAATGTTTTGTGATATAGTTATAAATATGAAGGAAATTTTATCGAAAGCATACAAAGAATAGACAAAAAAGGAGGAATAGAATATGCTACCAGCTAACATTGCATCAGACAATGATAATAATGTTCTATCCATAGCAGCATCCAATAACAAAGGATTACTGATCAGATTTTTGAACGAGCAGGTTGAGGACGGTTTTTATGCACTTGTTATTGATTATCTGAAAGACAGTAATTTTGATTTATCATCCATGATGGTTGATGATGAAGTAAAGGCTCAGTGTACAAAGTTATATGAGCTTGCTGAATTCGTTGATTTTAATATTAAGGCAACCGGACGTTATGAGATTGAAGAGTGGATAGAGCCATTATTTAAATTTATTTATGGTGATATTGATCCATCAGACATCGATGCACCTATCAGTGCAACTGGTATTTACAGATACAGCATTTGGCTGATCTATCTGTATCAGACAGAGAAGTTCCCGGAGGCTATGCGGCTGATCGGCGAGCGTATCGCACCATTACTTATCAATGTAAGTTATCAGATCTTAGAGGATGACGACAGACCAAAGAACTTTGATAAGGCAGTGATGGGATATCTGGATCTGATCAATGTTGTAATGGAGATGGGACTCCCACTTTCATCAGCAAAATCAGATGCATACATCAACAATCTGGAAGTCCTCTTTGACTATGTGGTGGAAGATCCACATGTTGGAAATGATTATAAGATTCAGTTCAGCATTGGTTTGTTTAATGCATATATCAATGACAAGAATTATGGAAAAGCATTTGAATTCTACGGATTAAATGCAGAATACATTCCAATTGACAATCTTGCGGTATATGAGAATTTCAAGGAGCTGATTCGTAACTGTAACAGTGCACAGAGTACAAGTGTACTGTCCAGAAGCGTTGTATCTGCTATCTCCAAGCAGGAGATTTACAACAAGAGGATCGATACTCTTCTTGCTGAGGTTTCAGGATTTATCAAGAAGGTATACAAATATATCGAGGATGAACCGGAGATGAAGAAGAATCTTCAGACACTTGGAACCGGTTCCCAGTTGAATGGCAAGACAAATATCTTTGAAGGTCTGTATGAATATAACCTTGTATTCTACGAATGTGGTATCAAGGCAATCGTAAATCAGGATATGTCAACACGTTCATGGGAAGAAAAGTATGAGATGCTTGAACTTCTCTATACAACATTAAATGTTGTATTTGACGGATACAATGTATATGAGATTTCAAATAAGATCGAGCATCAGTACATTGAATTAACATGGATCAATAATTATGTAAATGCAAATCCAAATCTTCTGAAGCAGTTCTTCAGTGTAAAGGAAAAGATCAAGGCATTTAAGGTTCGTAAGAATTCAATCCTTGAGAAGAGCAAGACCAACTACGAGATCAAGAAGATGATCGACGACAGACAGAAGCACCTGTTATTTATGGCTGCTGAAGATATGATCGTTAATGGACTTGGCGGTGGTAAGCTGCAGATCATCAGCTCAGGATATGATCTGAATACAGCAAAGAAGTATTTACAGGAAACTTATGCAAAGATTGTATTGCCTGCAAAGTACGGTCAGGAGACACAGACGTCCGGTGGTGGTTTCTTCGGAAAGAACAAAGGCTCAGCGGCTGATGCAGATCTTGCAAGATTACTACGTGATGCATCTGTAGAAGAAATGTTGTGTAAGTCTGAGTGGTTATGGAATCAGCATAATGACAAGGGGCTTGAGAAGCCAACCGCAGAAGAAGCAACTTATGCTGTTGCATGTCTTGTAAAAGTAATCCACAGAATGCTTGACAAGAAGGGAACTTCAAAGGCTGCAAGTGCTCCAAATAAGAAGGTTATCATTACCAAGACCGGTAAGGTTATTGAGTTATCCGATGAATCCGGTCAGGCACCTGTAAAACAGCAGGAGTCCGGTGTGATTGAAGCAATCGATAACATCGTAGTCCTTCTGAAAGACAAGTCAGAAGAAAACGTAAAATATGTAAAGGCGTATATCGAAGATCTGTTAAATGCATTGATGAAGACAAAGTGGGACAAAGATACCATGCTGTCACAGTTTGATGCAGAAGAGCTTCGTGCAAAATCCTTCCAGGTAATCAAACGTCTGAACATGGATATGTTAGTATAATATTTATTATGCTACAAATTAATTGTGTAAATAAAAATGAGAGCTGATACTATTATTATGGAACAAGCCTGCCTGAGCGTCGGTACTTAGGTTGCGTATTTTGCAACCTTATGTACCGTTACGTCGAAGGTAGAGCGAAAGCGTCTTGTGTAATAATAAGTAGTATCAGCTCTCATTTTATATAGATACATATTTAGAAGGAAGCCTGCCTGATTTACCGTACAATCTGATGTTTTTTCAGGTAGGAATGCAAGATCCATTTTTCAGGGATCCGCTTCAGGACAATCTGAATCTCTTCTTTTTTATCGATTGGCATCACTAACAGTGACGTGATACCGGTGTTATTTGCGCCCCAGAGATCTGTAAACAACTGATCTCCGACAAAGAGAGTATTTGTAGTATCGGTGCCGAGAAGCTGCATGGCTTTCTGGTAACCGGCACGTTTTGGCTTTCCGGCTTTATAAATGTACTTTACATCCAAAGGCTTGTTGAATTCCGCAACTCTGGGCTCTTTGTTATTGGATACCAGACAGATACCAAATCCGATCTCTTTTAACTTCTGGATAAGTCTGATTGCTTCTTCTGTTGCCGGAGCATTATGGGGAACAAGGGTATTGTCGATGTCAAATAAGATGCCGCGATAGCCCTTTTTATAATATTCGGCAAAATCAATGACATAGGTTGATGTATAATATTCTGATGGATAAAATTTCTGAAACATGTTAAACTCCAATAGTATAAGATAGTGAAATTATAAATAGTGTAAAACGGATTTGTCAAGAAATATACAGGAAGTATATAAGAAACAGATAATGGTCAGATAAGAAATACGAGGTTAGACAGTATGCAGGAAATATATATGAGGAGAGCCATTGAATTGGCAAAAAAAGGAATCGGAGCGGTAAATCCGAATCCGCTGGTTGGAGCAGTGATCGTAAAGGATGGGCGGATTATTGGTGAGGGATATCACAGAAGATACGGAGAGCTTCATGCGGAGAGAGATGCATTTGCACATCTGACAGAGGACGCAGCGGGCGCGGAAATGTATGTGACGCTGGAGCCCTGCTGCCACTATGGCAAACAGCCTCCGTGCGTGAATGCGATCATCGAGCATAAGATCAGCAGAGTCTATGTCGGATCGGATGACCCGAATGCGCTTGTATCTGGAAAGGGATATCAGATACTACGGGATGCAGGGATTGAAGTTATCACACATGTATTAAAAGAAGAATGTGACAGCCTGAATCCGGTATTTTTCCATTATATTGTAAATAAGACACCATATGTCGTAATGAAATATGCAATGACTATGGATGGGAAGATTGCAACATACAGTGGAAAGAGTAAATGGATCACTGGCGAAGAAGCAAGAACCCATGTAATGGAGCAGAGAAATGCACTTACAGGTATCATGGTCGGAAGCGAGACCGTGATAAAAGATGATCCGTCACTTACCTGCAGGATAGAGGGAGGAAGAAATCCGGTTCGAATTATCTGCGACAGCAGCCTTCGGATTTCAATGGATTCCCAGATCGTTAGAACAGCATCGGAAGTACCGACGATTCTTGCAGCCATACAGTCAGAGGATCAGGCAGATAAGAAGCAGAAGCTGATCGGGGCAGGCGTTGAGATCATCGAGACGGAGAGTGTGGATGGTCATGTGGATCTGCAGGAACTGATGAAACAGCTCGGAGCAAGAAATATAGACGGAATTCTGCTTGAAGGTGGAGGCACTTTAAATGAAAGTGCATTAAAAGCAGGCATTGTAAAAGAGGTCGATGTCTATATAGCACCGAAGATTTTTGGTGGAAGTGCAGGCTATACGCCGGTCGGTGGTGTGGGAGTAGAATCACCGGCAGAAGCCTATCCGTTTGAGCTTGGTTCCATTCAGAGGTTTGGAGCAGATATTATGCTTCAGTATTTTCAGATAACAGCTTGACAAACATAACAAACTGTGCCAATATAACCATGTTGAAGTCTTCAGGGCGGGGCTCATTTCCCCACCGGCGGTATACATAGTAATCTATGTGAGCCCGCGAGCCGTAAGGCATGATTTGGTGAGAATCCAAAGCCGACAGTAAAGTCTGGATGAAAGAAGAATGCAGAGAGAATTTCAATAGCAAATTGAAATTAAAACATGAATACGGACATGATGGAATGTGTAGTTGAATGTTTTACAATATGCTGTTGAATGAAAAAATATTAAAGAAATCTGCAACAACATTTCATAACAAACAACCCGCCGGAGACATAGTTCTCTGGCTTTTTTTATGTTAAGTTATATAGGAACTTAACATGTTAAAAGAAGTAATTCAGCGAGTAAGTTGTTAATTAATTAGGTTGACAGTTTTTTTGTAGAGTCAATGGGGTGACGAAATGACTGTTTGCAAAAAAACGTCCCCGAAAAGGAGGCAGTCATGTTCACAGGCATTGTGGAAGAGACAGGCACGATAAAGAAGATAGAAAAAGGCACATCCTCCGGTCGCCTGACCATAGAGGCTGACAAGGTTCTGCAAGGAAGTAAGATCGGTGACAGCATAGCTGTCAATGGGGTATGCCTGACGATTACAGGAATGTCGGGGCATTTGTTTACGGCAGATGTGATGGCAGAGACGATAAGAAGAAGCAATCTGGGTACCTTAAGCTCCGGCAGCAAGGTGAATCTGGAGCGTGCGATGGCGGCAGATGGAAGATTTGGCGGACATATCGTATCCGGGCATATCGACGGAACCGGGGTGATCACAGATTACACCGGAGAAGAAAATGCGATCTGGGTGACAGTAACATGTGATAAAAAGCTGTTAAAGTATATCATCGAGAAGGGATCGATCACGATCGATGGAATCAGCCTGACGGTTGCTTATGTCGATGATCGCTGCTTTAAGGTTTCGATCATTCCGCATACGGCAGAGGAGACAACGCTGATCCGCAGGCAGACCGGAGCAGTGGTAAATCTGGAAAACGATGTGATCGGAAAATATGTAGATAAGCTGCTTCATTTTAAAGACAAAGAAGAACCGGATACAGGAAAAAAAGTAGATATGAATTTCCTGGCAGAGAATGGATTCTTATAAAATAAATATTCCTATGGAGGTAAAGACAGATGGAATTAAACAGCATAGAAGAAGTATTAGCAGATCTGGCAGCCGGTAAGGTTGTCGTTATGCTCGATAATGAAGACAGAGAGAACGAAGGAGATGTCATTTGCGCATCTGAATTCGCGACCACGGAGAATGTGAACTTTATGGCAAAATATGCCAGAGGCCTGATCTGTATGCCGATGGATGATTCTTATGTGGAGAAGTTAAATCTTCCGCAGATGTGCATCACAAATACAGATAATCATTGTACTGCATTTACAGTGTCGGTTGACCATGTAAGCACTACAACCGGAATCTCAGCGTATGAGCGTGGCATTACAGCCAGAAAGTTCGTAGAAGAAGATGCAAAGCCGGAGGATTTCCGCAGACCGGGTCATATGTTCCCATTACGTGCAGTTCCGGGCGGCGTGATCGAGAGAGGCGGACATACAGAGGCAACGGTCGATCTGTGCAGACTTGCAGGCTTGAAGCCATGTGGTCTGTGCTGTGAGATCATGAAGGATGACGGTACAATGGCAAGAAAGGACGATCTGCTTGCATTTGCTGAGAAGCACAACCTGAAGATCTCCACGATCGAAAAGCTGGTTCAGTACCGTAAGGAGCATGAAGTATTTGTAGAATGTGTAGCAAAGGCAAAGATGCCGACCAGATATGGTGAGTTCACGATCTATGGATATATCAATAAATTAAATGGTGAGCATCATGTAGCACTGGTAAAGGGCGATATCACCGATGGAGAGCCGGTATTATGCAGAGTTCATTCTGAATGTCTGACCGGAGATGCACTTGGTTCAGCCCGTTGTGACTGTGGCCAGCAGTATGATGCAGCGATGAAAATGATCGCAAAGGAAGGCAGAGGCGTGCTTCTGTACATGAGACAGGAAGGACGTGGAATCGGTCTGATCAATAAGATCAAAGCATATCAATTACAGGATCAGGGCTTAGATACCGTAGAGGCAAATCTGAAGCTTGGCTTCCCTGAGGATGCAAGAGATTATACGATCGGAACACAGATCTTGGTTGACCTTGGTGTCAGGAAGATGAGACTGCTTACGAACAATCCATTAAAGGTATATGGTTTGTCAGGATACAATCTTGAGATTGTGGAACGAGTACCGATCCAGATGCAGCCGGGCAAATTTGATGCATTTTATCTGAAGACAAAGAAAGAAAAGATGGGTCATATACTTGATCTGTAAAGCCATATGGACTGGGAATTATATGCATAATGATTTAGTGGTAACAGAGAATAAGCAATTGTAAATATTGAGATTGAATCAATAACAGGAGGATAATAAAATGAAGAAGATTGAAGGAATGATCGTAGCAAATGGTGCCAAGATCGGTATTGTAGCAGCAAGATTTAATGAATTTATCGTATCAAAACTGGTAAGCGGTGCAGAGGATGCATTATTACGTCACAGCGTAAATCCGGATGACATATCTGTTGCATGGGTTCCGGGAGCATTTGAGATTCCGGTTGTAGCCAAGAAGATGGCGATGTCAGGAAAATATGATGCAGTGATCTGCCTTGGAGCAGTTATCCGTGGAGCAACCAGTCATTATGATTATGTATGTAATGAAGTGTCCAAGGGAATCGCATCTGTTTCACTTGAATCCGGTATTCCTGTTATGTTCGGTGTTGTAACAACAGAGAATATTGAGCAGGCAATCGAGCGTGCCGGAACAAAGGCAGGTAACAAGGGTTACGATTGTGCAATGGGCGCACTTGAGATGATTGACCTGATGAAGCAGTTATAAAAATTGCATAGCATAAACGAAGGTTCAGGGTTTTATGATGCAAAGGTCATAGAACCCTGAATGTATTCATACTGCGTGGAGCGTTTTTGTTCTTATGCGATAATAAACGGAGGAAATAGACATGAATAAGACAAGAAAGATTCTCTTTTTTGATATCGACGGAACTCTGATCACGGATGATGGAAAACGGTATTTTCCGGACAGTGCAAAAGAAGCAATACAAAAGGCAAGAGAGAATGGACACCTGGCATTTATAAATACGGGAAGAGTATTCTGCAATGTGACAGAAGAGATCAGAAGCGCAGGCTTTGATGGCTTTGTCTGCGGCTGCGGAACGCATATTGTTTATAATGGAGAGACATTGTTTCATCATGATACACCATATGAGGTCTGTGCAGGTGTGATTCGGAAATGTCGGGAATATAAAATGGATGCCGTATACGAACATGCGGACAAGGTATTTACCAGCGCTGCTTTTTCCGATAATGAGCATTTAAAAGAACTAATCAGTTATTTTAAAGCGACCAGTACCTATATGGAGAATGATGATCCGGCAAACGATCAGATCTTTGATAAGTTTTGTGCATGGTATGATGCAGATACTCCGTATCTGGAAGCATTTAAGAAATATCTGGAAAAAGATTATATGTATATCCAGAGAGAGGGAAATTTTTGTGAGGTTGTGCCAAAGGGATATACAAAGGCAACCGGTATCCGGTATCTGCTTGATTATTTTGACCTGCCATTAGAAAATGCCTATGCATTTGGAGACGGAAGTAATGATGAACCTATGTTGGCATATGTGCCAAATAGTATTATAATGAAAAAAGGTCCGGAATATCTGAGAAAGAAAGTCCGTCTTGTAACGGATGATGTCAGAGAAGACGGAATCTATAAAGCTATGAAAAAAATGGAGATTATTTAATGGACGAAGAATATTCAAAAGTAACGATGGTCGATCAGTTAGCTATCGCAGTATCCAGCCCGAAAAATTATAAGCATCTGACGAAGTTAAAAGCGAGCAAGACGGTAGGATTTATGATATTGATCGCTTTTATCCTGACCTTTATCGAGTTTGGAATCGGTGTCATTACCTTTATCATGCATGTGGGAGGGTTAAATAACCTGATCACGAATAAGGTTCCGCAGTTTGTGATCGAGGATGGTAAGCTTACGGCAGAATCAGAGATGTCACTGGATATTGGAAATGCAACGATATATATGAATACGGATTATGACAGAATTACACTTGATGATATCAAGACAAATGGCGTGTATATTGCATTTGGCAAAGAGAATGTAGTCATGGGAATGATAAACGGCGGACAGACGTATGAATATTCAACGATGGATCTCGATAAATTATTCTATGATGGGTTTAACAATGATCAGCTTGCATCCGCAGTGCCAGCGTTCTATGTGGCTATTGTCATTATGTACATTGCAATTATGTTCGGAAGTGTAATAAAGATGATCTTCCTTGCACTTGTATTTTCGATCGTTGCACGGACACTTGCGAAAGGTCTTCATACAGGGCTGTCCTATGGAAATGTATTCCGGGTATGTCTTTACGGACTGACTTTACCGATGCTGCTGACATCCGTGAATACCTGTCTGGACTTCCTGATTCCATCATCGATCATGTTTGTGATCACTCTGATCCTGGCATTTTCCATGATAAACAGAGGTATCGCAAGTCATGTGGGAACAACAGCACCACCGGAGGATTGGTTATAAAGGGCGATATAAAAGGAGGCTTTTATGGAGATCGAAAGAAAATATCTGATAAAAGAGATACCGTTTTCACTGGAAGCGTATCCATATAAGGAACTGGAGCAGGGGTATATCTCGACCAGCCCCGTCATCCGTATCCGAAAGGCAGATGAACAATATATTCTTACAGTAAAGTCAAGCGGATTACTGGAACGACAGGAATTCGAGCTTCCGATGAATGAGACGGATTATAAACGGTTGCTTGGTAAGGTTGATGGAAATCTGGTGACGAAACGTCGGTATATCATCCCGCTTACGGATACAGAGGGAACAACCGGCGATAAGGAAAAGGATGCAGGACTTAAGATTGAACTGGATGTCTTTGAGGGGCTGTATCAGGGGCTGATCTATGCAGAAGTCGAATTTGAGACAAAGGAAGATGCAGATAATTTCGCAGCACCGGATTGGTTTACCAGAGATGTATCTATGGATGGAGCGTATCATAACAGCGCATTAAGCAGTATGAATGAAGAACAGAGACTTGCATTTATGGCAAGAGTTTTCGGACATTAAGAATGGAGGAAGAAGCATGAAAGTCAGAATGTTATTTGAAACAGGATATGAAGAAGTAGAAGCATTGACCGTTGTAGATCTGTTAAGACGTGCAAAGGTTGACTGCCTTATGGTGGCAGCAGACGATCAGGATACGGTTACAGGTTCACATGGAATCACAGTAAAGATGGATGAGAAAATCAGTGAACTTGCAGATGATGCAGATATGATCGTACTTCCGGGTGGTATGCCCGGTGTGACGAATCTGATCGCAAATGAGAAGGTAAAGAATCTTGTATGCGGACAGTATGAAGCAGGAAGATATGTTGCAGCAATCTGTGCAGCACCTACTGCTTTTGGAGCATTTGGTATCTTAAAGGATAAGAAGGCTACCTGCTATCCGGGAATGGAGGCGGGACTTCATTGTGCGGAAGTATTATATGACAGTGTAGTAACAGACGGTAAGGTAATTACAAGCCGAGGTATGGGAACAGCTATTGATTTTGGTCTGAAGCTGGTTGAGATCCTGACAGATCAGGATACATCAGAGAAGCTGGCAGCAGCTATTGTTTACAAATAAGAATTATGGAATTTAAAGTTTCGGTCAGGCATATGGTAGAATTTATATACAGATGCGGCGATATTACAAGCAGCAGTAATGGGACTCTGTCAAAGGAAGCGATGAATGCAGGAAGTAAGATGCATCGGAAGCTTCAGAAAATGGCAGGGTCTTATTATGATGCAGAAGTTCCTTTAAAGATCACGATGAAGAAAGGGATTCATGATCTGGATGTTACGGTAGAGGGCAGAGCAGATGGGATCATAGATCTGAGAGGTGAAAAGAACCGAAGCAGGAAGAAGAAGGAAATTGAGCGGCAGGTGATCCGGGTAGAGGATAGATATTGGAACCGGCTGCTGCTCAAAAAAACGGAGAGTCTGGATCTGGAAGTCGGTGAAGACTTCATGGAACAAAATTCTGCCGGAACGATTGGTCAGATGCAGGAAATGAATGAGCCTGCGGATGTTACGATCGACGAGATCAAAGGTGTATACAGAAAACTTGCTGATATCGAAGTGCCGGAAACAGTTCATGTAGCACAGGCAATGTGCTATGCCTATATTTATGCAAAAGAGCAGTCTTTGGATCGGATCAATGTACAGATCACATATGTGAATCTGGAAAGTGAAGAAGTAAAACAATTTTTTTATGTGTTTTCTTGTTCATTTCTTGAGAAATGGTTTCATAATACAGTGGATGAGATGATGAAATGGGTTGATCATGCTATATCACATGCAAGAAGCAGAGATGCGTCAATTACAGAACTGGAATTTCCATATGAATATCGGAAAGGACAAAAGCAGATGGTTGCCTGTGTGTATAAGGCGATTGAAGGGGAGCGCAGATTGTTTGTGCAGGCTCCAACCGGAATCGGGAAAACGATGGCAGCGATGTTTCCTTCCGTTAAGGCATTTGCAACCGGGCTGGTATCGAAAATCTTTTATCTGACCGCAAAGACGATCGCCGGAACCGTGCCGGATCAGGCACTTACATTGCTACGGGAACGTGGAGTAAAGTTTTCTTCCGTTATGTTGACTGCCAAAGAGAAGATATGTCTGAATGAGACGATGGAATGTGATGCAGAGCACTGCCCTTATGCGAAAGGACATTTTGACCGGGTTAATGATGCATTATTTGAATTGATCACTCAGGAGGAAAAAATGGATCGGGAGATCATCCGGGCTTATGCGGAAAGGTATCAGGTCTGTCCTTTTGAGCTGGGACTGGATGCAAGCCTGTTTGCAGATGCTATTATTGGAGATTATAACTATGTGTTTGATCCGAGAGTGAATCTGAAGCGGTTCTTTTCACAGACAGCATATGATACAGGACGGTATGTATTTCTGGTAGATGAAGCACACAATCTGGTGGACCGGGCATCGTCCATGTACAGTGCCACGCTGTATAAAGAAGATTTCCTTGCTGTAAAGAGGCTGGTAATGCCGTACAGCAAAAAAATGGCACGGAGTCTGGAATCCTGCAACCGGGAGCTTCTGGAATTGAAGAAAAAATGTCCGGAGCATGGATATCAGATCTTAAATGATATCGGGGTTCTATATCTGAAGCTGCTGCATCTTCATACGACGATGGAGGCTTTTTTAGAAGATTACAAACAGATCCCGGAACGTAAGGAGATACTGGAGTTTTATTTTGCACTTACGACATTTTTAAATATTGCGGATCTGATCGATGACAGCTATGTGATCTATGATGAGCTTAAGTCGGATGGCAGATTTATGGTTCGGTTATATTGCGTCCATCCGGCGAATAATCTGAAGCTTTGTCTGGATAAGGGTGTATCGACTGTTTTCTTTTCGGCAACGATCCTGCCGGTAAAATATTATATGGAGATGCTGTCCGATACGGTGACCGATCAGGCTATCTATATTCCTTCTCCGTTTGATCCGGAGAAACGACAGATCATGGTTGGTGTGGATGTATCTACGAAATATACCAGACGGTCTGTAAAGGAGTATAAGCGCGTGGCTGAATATATCAGGCAGTTGTTTAACGCACATTCCGGAAATTATATGGTGTTTCTGCCATCCTATAAAATGCTTCAGGAGGTCTATGAGCAAATGATAGAGGGTGCTTGTTCTGGCATGGAGCTGCTCTGTCAGGAACAGAACATGAAGGAGGCAGACCGGGAAGCATTTTTGGATCATTTTTCAGCGAAAAGAAATGTGGTTGCCTTTTGTATCATGGGCGGGATCTTCTCTGAGGGGATTGATCTGACCGGAGAACGGCTGATCGGATCGGTTGTAGTAGGTCCGGGACTTCCGCAGGTGTGCAATGAGAGAAAGATCATGATGGACTATTTTAATGCCAGAAAGAGTATGGAGGCATATGCTGGCTCATCGGTTGATGGTTTTAAATATGCATACCTGTATCCGGGCATTAATAAAGTATTTCAGTCAGCCGGACGCGTGATCCGGACAGAAGCGGATGCCGGAGTGATCCTGTTGCTAGATGAACGATTTGGAACCGGGGAATATAATTCGTTATTTCCGGTGGAGTGGCAGGATGCGGTCTTTGGAAATTTTGATCAGATTTCGCAGAGCATAGAACAGTTCTGGTCGAATCTTAATCTTTCCTGAAAACGGGAATATAAATACAAGAATACTGGAAATTCGCATATACATGTGATAGAATGGACGCAGGCATTTTTTACAGCCTGCATGCAGTGCATGCTTTTATATAAAATTATGAAACTGTTCTGGAAAGGCAGATAGGGGAAAAATGGAAAATATTACAGTAAAAGATATTGTGAAAGCAACAGGAGGTTTCCTGCTTTGCGGCGATGAAGATACACCGATCACAGGCCTGTGTATTGATTCCAGAAAAGCACAGCCGGGAGATTTGTTTATTCCTCTGTTGGGTAATAAAGTTGATGGACATCGTTTTATTGAATCCGCTATGGAGAAAGCGTCTGCAACTCTGACATCGGAGCATGATAATGTTGTTATTTCAGAGAAGCCGTTTATCCGTGTTGATGACACGATGAAAGCACTTCAGGCAATTGGAATGGATATCCGTGACCGGTATGATATTCCGTATATCGGAGTGACAGGAAGTGTAGGAAAGACAACGACCAGAGAGATGATCGCAGCGGCTGTCAGCACAGCAAAACGCTGTTTTCAGACAAATGGAAATGAAAATTCACAGATTGGTGTACCGATGACACTTTCCAGAATGACAGATGGATATGATGCAGCGGTGATCGAGATGGGGATCAGTGAACCTGGTCAGATGGAGATATTGTCTGAGATTGTAAAGCCATCGATCTGTGTGGTGACGATTATCGGTGTTGCACATATTGAATTTATGAAAACCCAGGAGAATATCAGAAAAGAGAAGCTGTCTATTATCAATCATATGAATAAGGACGGCCTGTTGCTGTTAAATGGAGATGATCCATTACTGCGTGAGATAAAAGCGGATATGCCATGTCGGACACTTACTTTTGGTATAGATGAAATTTGTGATTTTCAGGGATCCAATGTAAAATGTGGAGAGCAGGGCATGGAATTTGATTGTACTCATAATGGTGAGACCGTTCATGTTACCATGGATATCCTCGGAAAACATAACGTGAGAAATGCACTGGCAGGTATTGCAGTTGCATATCAGATGGGAATTCCGATAACAATTTCAGCAAAAGCCTTTGAACATTTTGAAGGACAGAGACAGAGACTTATCCATATGGAGAATCGATACACGATCCTCGATGATACCTATAATGCAAGCCCGGATTCCATGAAGGCAAGCATTGATGTGCTTTGTGATATGGACTGCGAGGGAAAAAAGATCGCAGTACTGGGAGATATGTTTGAGCTGGGAGCTGACAGTGCCAGCTATCACTATCAGATCGGAGAATACCTGCGGGACAAGAAGATCGATGAGGTTGTGGTAGTCGGAAAGGAAGCTTTGGAGATTAAAAAGGCACTGGATGTCTGCGACACAAAGTATGCAAAAACATTTTCATTTATGGATAATGAAGAAGTGGCACTTTATCTGATGGCTATTATGAGACCGGAGGATGTTGTTTTGATCAAGGGATCACACGGCATGAAAATGGACGAAATTGTCAAAATTCTTACGAATTAATTATACAAATTATACAAAACAACCATATAAACTACCAAATTTCATAAAATTTGGTAGTTTTGTTTGTCTAAAATGACTTTGATTTTCATAAAAAAAAACACTCTGTGGTACAAAACGGAGAAAAAACAGTACTTGTATTGAAAAAAAAAGGAAAATGGAGTAATATCAATCCTAGCTTGAATAAAGAATACATACATGAATTGTTACATAAGTAAAGTGATAGAAATTAGTTTTAAAACGGAGGGTGTTAATCATGGCTACTAAGAAGACTGAAGATGCAAAAAAGGTTGTTGCAAAAAAGGCAACAGTAGAAAGCGTTGTTGCTAAAGCTGAAGCTGTAAAGAAAGCTGAAGCTGCTAAAGAAGTAAAAGCAGCAGTAAAGGCAGAAGTAAAAGAAGAGAAAAAGCCAGCAGCTAAGACTGTAGCAGCTAAAACTGAACCAGCAAAGACAGAAGTTAAGGCTGAAGCAAAGAAGCCAGCAGCTAAAAAGCCGGCAGCAAAGAAGCCAGCAGTAGCTAAGACAACAGAGACAGTTTTTGTTGAATATAACAATGGACAGATCAATGTTTCTGACATTGTAGCAAAAGCAAAAGAAGCACTTGGCAATAAGGCAGTTAAGGAATTGAACGTATATTACCAGCCAGAAACAGGTATGGTATACTATACAGCTGATGGAGAATCAGGTTCTTACAGTCTTTAATCTATAAATAGTTGGAAGGGCAGCGTTCTTAACATAAGGATGCTGCTTTTTCTGTATAATTAGAAAGGAAGAAGTGAAATATGAAGATTGGTTTTATTGGCTGTGGCAATATGGCAACATCGATCATAAAGGGAATTATCAGAAAGCAGATCATAGATGCAGAGAATATCATAGCATCTGCAAAGACGAAAGCGACACTTGACAGAGTTCAGAAAGAGCTTGGAGTAAAGGTATCAACCGATAATCTGGAGGTAACAGAAAACAGTGATATTCTGGTTCTGGCGGTAAAACCACAGTATTATCCGGAGGTGATCGCTCAGATAAAGGACGTAGTCCGTAAAGAGCAGATTGTGATCAGTATAGCACCAGGAAAAACATTAGACTGGTTACAGGAACAGTTTGGAGGATCTGTGAGGCTTGTCCGGACAATGCCAAATACACCGGCACTGGTTGGTGAGGGTATGACAGGAGCATGTCGGAATGAATATGTTACCGATGAAGATTATGCAACAGTTCTTCAGATTCTTGGAAGCTTTGGTGAAGTAGAGACAATACCGGAAAATCTGATGGATGTATGTGTATCGGTCAGCGGAAGTTCTCCGGCATATATTTATATATTGATCGAAGCTATGGCAGATGGAGCAGTGGCAGATGGTATGCCAAGAGCACAGGCATATAAATTTGCAGCACAGTCCGTGCTTGGAAGTGCAAAGATGGTACTTGAAACGGGAAAACATCCGGGTGAATTAAAGGATCAGGTCTGCTCACCTGGCGGAACAACGATAGAAGCTGTTCGCGTTTTAGAAGAAAAAGGCTTCCGTTCCTCCGTGATCGAAGCAATGAAAGCCTGTGTCCGCAAAGCTCGCGGAATATAACAGCCGCTATAAAAGCCTGTGCTTGTGGTAGCTATAACTTTATTTCGCAGAACACTTGCATTTGATTCTTACGTAGCTGTTATACAAATAAATCCGCTGTGCTATATTACACTGTTATGAAGCAAACCTTGTCCGAGGCCGGTACTTAAGCTACGTCTTTTGCAGCTTTATGTACCGCTGCTCGAGGACTAGAACGAAAGTGTTTTGCGTAATAACAGGTGTGGTATAGCACAGCGGATTTATTTGTATGACAGGTAGATGTTATAAGGCGGTGTCACCGTGTTCGCCGGTACGGATACGGATGACATCGGCAACATCATAGACGAAGATCTTGCCGTCGCCGACTTTTCCGGTTGATATCTTTTCACATACCTTAAAGATGATGTTATCGGCAACATCATCCTTGACGATGGTTTCAATCTTGATCTTCGGAATCAGGTTGACCACATATTCACTTCCACGGTATGTTGTTTTATAACCCTTCTGATTACCATATCCCATAATATTTGATACAGTAGCACCGGTGGATCCGCATTCGTCCAGAATGGCTTTTACATCATCCAGTTTTTCAGAACGGACAATAATTGATAATTTCTTCATGTATAACCCTCCATTCACATATACAACTAAAAATATGATACCATATTCTCGGTTTCATTTCTACAAGTGGAACAGAATGGGAGATTTTGTATATTATCTGAAGAAAAAACAGGAAAACAGGGAAAAATGAGAGTAGCTGTACTTAATTTAATTAATCGAGGGTGGTAATAAGAAAATTATTTAGAAAAATTTAACCGTTTTACCAGAAATAATACTGTTTTCATATGGGTGGAATCTGTGGTATCATGTAGCAGAGTTATATCATTTAATATAGATAGCTGTTTTAGACAGGAAACAAAAGTATGGAGGATGAAGATGTCTGATTATAGAAATGATGATGAAAATAAAGAACTGACCAGTCAGACGGTGACTGATGATCATAAAACAGAAGACAAGCGTGAGGACGAATACGAGAAATATTGTTATCTCTGCAGAAGACCGGAAAGTGTTGCCGGAAAGCTGATCGATATGCCGGGCAATATACATATTTGTGCAGACTGTATGCAGAAGACCTTTGATAATCTGAATCAGGGCGGATTTGGCGGAATGCAGTTTCTGGATCTCTCCAATCTTTCCAATATGGGAAATATTGACATGAGCAGACTGATGGGAATGAATGATATACCGGATAAACAGAAGGTGAAGAAGAAAGCGGCAAAGCCGAAGAAAAAAGAACAGGAAATGACACTTGCAACGATCCCTGCACCACATAAGATCAAAGCAATGTTAGATGAATATGTGATCGGTCAGGAATATGCCAAGAAGGTAATGTCTGTTGCAGTATACAACCATTATAAGCGTGTGCTGACAGACTCCATGGATGATATCGAGATCGAGAAATCCAATATGCTGATGGTAGGACCGACAGGCTGTGGTAAGACTTATATTGTAAAAACGATCGCAAAGCTGTTGAATGTACCGCTTGCGATCGCAGATGCTACCACACTTACGGAAGCAGGTTATATCGGTGATGACGTAGAAAGTGTATTGTCAAAACTTCTGGCAGCCGCAGATAATGATGTCGAAAAGGCAGAAAAGGGAATCGTATTTATCGATGAGATTGATAAGATTGCAAAGAAGCAGAACAGCAACAGCCGTGATGTGAGTGGAGAATCTGTTCAGCAGGGATTGTTAAAGCTTTTGGAGGGGGCAGATATTGAGGTTCCGGTTGGTTCCGGAAGCAAGAATGCAATGGTGCCTATGACAACGGTCAATACAAAGAATATTTTATTTATCTGTGGCGGTGCGTTCCCGGCGATAGAAGATATTATTAAAGCAAGATTGAATAAACAGTCCTCGATCGGTTTCCGTGCAGATCTGAAGGACAAATATGACAAAGATCCGAACATTTTAAAGAAGGTGACCAATGAGGATCTCAGAGAGTTCGGTATGATACCGGAGTTTTTGGGAAGGCTGCCTGTTTTATTCACATTGGATGCTTTAGATAAGGAGATGTATATCAAGATCTTAAAGGAACCGAAGAATGCGATCCTGAAACAGTATAAGAAGCTGCTGGCACTGGATGAGGTAGATCTTCAGTTTGATGATTCTGCATATGAAGCAATCGCAGAAAAAGCACTTGAAAAGAATACAGGAGCAAGAGCGCTCCGGGCGATCATTGAGGAATTCATGCTGGATATCATGTATCAGATCCCAAGAGATGACAGCATTGGCAGGGTGATCATAACCGGAGATTATGTAAATGAAAAGGGCAATCCGATCATCGAGCTTCGTGGTGTAGAACCGATGCAGATTGAGGCCTGTGCGACAAAACAATCATAATAATTGATACTATAAGAGAAAATATTGTAATTAATAAGGCTTAAAGATTGTATACAGAAAATATACGGTCTTTAAGCCTTTATTATATGGATCATAATTTTCAGATCGTGAAATCATATGGCGGAGCGAAGACGGAAAAATACCGGAGCTTTTGAATTATTGTATTGCGTCGGCATCAGTATGTAAATGGTTATCTCTGGGTAAAATAAAAGGAAAATACAGATGTATTGCAGGAGGGCGGTCTGGGAATCTTCCGATGATACCGCAGTCTTGTATCAAGGTAGTCCTTGATGGTCTGGGAATCCTGTGATACTATGAAAAAAAGCGAAAAGGAGCAGGGTATGTTAAAAAAGAGATTATTACGAACCTGTAAAAATGTAATGGCTGCGGCTATCTGCATTTCTCTTGCGGTTGGATTATCTGCCTGTGGGGAGACGCAGGGAGAGCGCAGACATCTGAATGACAAAAACGATACAACTGAAAATACAGAGAGGGCGCAGGAGTCTTTCTCCGAGGATGCGCTGAAGGAGCAGCAGGAATTTGAACAGTATCTGGATGATTATTTTAAGGATGTTGTTACGGACGACACGTTGACGTATAATTATACGATCAAGGATGGTGCGGATTACGGTCTGGAAGAACCGGAGGTCACACTGGGAGACCCGGGAATGACAGCAGAGGAGATCGGACAGGATAAGGAAGAGTTTGAAGGCTGGGTAAAGAAGCTGGATGCTATTGACCGTTCCTGCCTGACAGAGGATCAGAAGCTGACCTATGATGTGCTGGATGAGTATTTTGAAGTGTCTGCGGGAATTTTTGATAATGTATATCTGTATGAGCCGTTTTCCCCGATGCGTGGACTTCAGGCCAATATTGCAACGAATTTCACAGATTACCGATTTGATGATAAGGGAGATGTGGAACGTTATATTGAACTGCTTGGTCAGATCCCGGATTATTTTGCAGAGTATCTGGATTTTGAACAGGAAAAGTCAGAAAAAGGTTATTTTATGAGTGATGCAGTCTGCGATAAAGTCATCAGTCAGTGCAAGGATTTTGTTGCAGATAAAGAAAATCATTTTATGGTAACAACATTTAATGATAATATTGACGCACTTGATTTTCTGACGGATGAGGAAAAGGCAGAATACAAGGAGGCTAATAAGCAGGCAGTTGTGAATTCCCTGCTTCCGGCATTTGAGAATGTTGCAGCGGTGCTTTCCGGTCTGAAGGGAACCGGAACCAATGATAGTGGTATCTGCAACTATGATGGTGGCAAGGAATATTATGAATATCTGCTGAAAAATTTTGCAGGAACAGCCAAGTCGCCGGAAGAGGTAATCGATATGCTGGATACAGAGCTTCAAAAACTCATGGTATCGTTATATCAGTATTATTTGGGAAATCAGGCGGCATATGAATATTTTGCTGCCAATTATGATTCAATATTTGCGGAAACCGATCAGATGACAGCTTCGGAAATGGTCGATAAAATGATGGAAACGGCATCAGAGCATTATCCGGATGCAGGAACGATAAACTATAAGGCAGAGGCGCTGGATAAGAACCTCGAAACGATCATGGATGATGTACTGGCTTATTATATGGCGCCGGCAATCGATGATCCGGATAATAATCTGATCCGGGTGAATGGTCTGCATACGGATGGCATGTGGACGACACTGGCACATGAGGGATATCCGGGTCATATGCTGCAAAATGCTTATTATATGTCAACGGATCCGGAGCCGGTCCGGACTTTGATGAACTTCTTAGGATATAAAGAAGGATGGGCGATGTATGCATGTTATGATTCTTTATATTACTATGAGTATGAGGAACCGGAATATGGAGACACCATTGCAGCCCTTTATCAGTTGAATGATGAGATGAGTTATCTTATGATGGGAAGAGTGGATCTGGGAATCAATTATGAGGGATGGACGTTGCAGGATACAGCCGATTATCTGACAAAGAATGGAATGGATGGCAGTGCTGCACAGGAGCTGTACACGACAATGGTCGGAGATCCGGCAGTATATCAGAGTTATTCGACCGGATATTATGAAATGAAAGAACTGCGGGATTATGCAGAAGAGAAAATGGGAGATGACTTTGACCTGAAAACATTTAACACGATTATTCTGGAAACAGGTCCATGTCAGTTTGATATATTGAAGGAACAAGTGGATAAGAAGCTGCAGGGGCCGATCATATAACAGGTGCAAAAAAAGGTATAGAAAGAAATCAGACGGAATAGACTGTATACGAAAAGCATACGATGGGAATCGAAATGGAATGTGAAAATGTAGCGTACAGGGAAGATTATGCAGACTATCTGATTGAATACAACGAAGAGCGGGAAACTGTTTTGGATATTTACAAAGAAAGCGGCTGCCTGCTCTTTATTGATGAGCGGTTTGCTGTTTTATACAGGGAGAAGCCGGAGAATTATATGCAGATCTTTTCCAGACTGGAATATACACTTTTCCCCAAATTGTATGGGCTGATGGATACCAGTAGTGTAGAAGCAGTCGGAGCTGTGAATATACAGCAGGAATCGATCCTTGGACTTACCGGAAAGGGAATTCTGATCGGAATTATCGATACCGGGATTGATATTCGGAATGATCTGTTTCTGGATGTTGCCGGAAATACAAGAATTCTTGTAGCATGGGATCAGTCCGTGCCGGGACCGTCAGATCAGGAAGAAAATCCCGGATATGGAACGGTATATCAGCAGGAGGATATTAATGAAGCCATACGAAATGAAGCGGATATCCTGACAGATGCAAATGGACATGGAACCTTTCTTGCAGGGATTGCAGCAGGAAAACGGACAGCTGATTTCACAGGAGTGGCGCCGGAAGCAGAATATGTGATTGTAAAATTAAAGCAGGCAAAGAATAATCTGCGAGGATTATATGGTGTGCCGGAGGACGTAGAAGCATATCAGGAAAATGATATTATGATGGGGGTAGCATTTCTGCGGAGACAGGCAAGCAGACTTCGGAAAAATATATCAATCCTGATTGGAGTTGGTTCGAACAGTGGGAGCCATACTGGTTCTTCTGCATTAGAAGCACTGCTTTCAAATGTTGGTATCATGACCGGAGTTGCTGTGTCCGTTCCGGCAGGAAATGAGGGAATTGCGGGGCATCATTTCAGAGGCAGGATCGAAGGGGGAAGCGTTTATACGGAAATGGAGATTAATGTTACGGGAAATAACAGCTTTACACTTGAGATCTGGGGAGCGGTTCCCAATACATATTCTGTGGCATTTGAGATTCCGGGTGGGGAGTTTGTAAGTCAGATTGCTCCCCGCTTTGATAAAAGTGAAGTCATACGTCCGGTTTTTGGTGGTGGGATCATATATATCGATTATTTTCTTGTAGAGGATCAGTCGGGAGAAGAACTGATCATGATGCGCTTTTTTGATCCGCCAAATGGTCTGTGGCGGATCCGGGTATATGGAAGCGGTGATACCGAGAAGACCTTTCATGCATGGCTGCCGATCACGGCATTTCTTTCCCCGGATACCCGGTTTATAAGGCCAACGCCTGAAACAACGCTTGTGAATCCGGCTACAGGAGTAGTTCCGATGGGAGTGGGGGCATATGATCATTATTCGGATACACTGTTTCTGGATGGAAGCAGGGGATATACGGCGGCAGATGATATCAAGCCGGATTTTGTTGCTCCGGGTGTTGATGTATATGGTCCGGGCAGAGCAGGAACATTTGTCAGGAAAACGGGTACTTCTGTTGCAGCAGCGCATTGTGCTGGGTGTGCGGCATTAATCCTGCAATGGGCAAGAGACCGGGATCTGGCACGGTTTGTAAATGGAAATCAGATCCGTAATTATTTTATTCGGGGAGCAGTTCGTCCGGGAACGGCAGGAAGTCCGTTTTCATATGTCATGAACGATACAGAGGGATATCTGTTTGCAAGGGAATATCCGAACCCGGAGTGGGGCTATGGAATCCTGAATGTGTATAATACCTTTGATTCGCTCCGGACCTGACACTGTAAATGTAACAAAAATGTAAAAGATTTATAATTTTTCGTAAAATGATTTTACAGATTTTGTGCGGTGTATTATACTATAAGACGTGTTTGTAACCAACAGGTAAAGGGCATGTATAAAATGTGTCAGAATGGATAATAATAGTCGGAGGTACATATGGATAAAAAGATTCATACGGATAACTCAGAAATATTTGAAACAGAAGATATAGATGAAGTAAGTGAGATCACAGAGACAGAAGATATAGATGAAACCGAGCCGGAAGAGACAGATCAGACAGATGTTCTGGAAACGGATGAAGTTCCTGCAAAGAAACGGTTCTGGAGGAAGGATAATATACTGAAGATCATAGTTGCAGTGTTTGCTGTACTTATCATATGTGAATATACCTTCTTTGGTGTGTTCTTTCAGACAAATAAAGCAAAATATGAAAAGGCAAAGCAGGAGACGCAACAGGAAGAGAGTTCTACTGAGGAGAAGAAAGTAAATATTGTTACAGAAGAGCCTTTGCCAACTACAAATATTAATGACGATTCCGAGAATGAAGAAGAAATAGAAGTAACATCGGAATATAATACCTATGATTCACACACATCTTACTCTACGGAAGCCTCTACGACGTATGAGGTAACAACGGCAGCGGGAACCGAAGATGAACTTCCGGTTGTAACGACCGAGGAACAGAAGCCGATCGTAACCGAAGAGCCGTCAACGGAAGAAAAGACGACAGAAGAGAAGACAACCGAGGAGAAGACAACCGAAGAGAAGACGACTGAGGAAAAGACGACGGAAGAACGTACGACCGAGGAAAAGACAACCGAAGAAAAGACGACAGAAGAGCGTACAACGGAAGAGAAAACGACGGAGGCTACGACAGAAGCGACAACGGAGCCATCCACAAAAGCAGATCAACCGATCGACCTTCCATTTATTCCGGCAGAATAAGAATATAAATAAAAAGCAGTCCAGTCTGGATGGTGAAGAACAGATCACCGGAGACTGAACTGCTTTTTTAATTGGTATGCTGTTCCAGATATTCCTCTAAACAAAGATGCTTCTGGTACATTTCTGTAGCAGCTTCAACACCAACATAGCGGTAATGCCAGGGTTCATAAGAGATTTCTGTTATATCGGATTTATCTGCCGGATAACGGAGGATGAAGCCGTATTTATAACAGTTTGCCATCAGCCATTGCTGGGTGGCGGTATCTTCCTGGGAGGAATCCAGCTCCTGGTTGCCAATGGAACAGATATCAACGGTAAGGCCGAGCTGGTGTTCGCTGGTACCGGGATAGGCAACCCAGGTAGCAGCAAGGGCTGTAGCATCATCTTCGCTGTAACCCTGCTCCAGATAAGAATTCTTTTTATTTGTATAGAGCCGTTCCTGTGTTTCATTTGTACGGTAGGAAGAGCAGATCAGAGGGTCAAGACCTTCGGCTCTTGCATCGTCCATCATTTTTTGAAGCCCGTCATAAGCACGGCGGTCAATCGACTGATTGTTTCGCAGTTCGACCAGATCAACGGTCCAGTCGGCTGGCAGGGTATGAGACATATTGACCAGTGTCAGCAGCCCGTTGTTTTTTGCTTCTGTTGCGGAGGCAAGCGTTTGTAAAACGGATGCAGTATCAAAGGAAGAATAGCTGCCGGAGGATGCTTTGGTTTTCTCGGTGGAATCTTCGGAGACAGAAACCTGTTCTGTTGTGATGGGTCTGGAGTCTGACTGGGAGACCTGTTCCTGAAGTTTCATTTTTTTCGCCTTTCCTGCAAGGATCACAAGTATCAGTAACAGTATATAGATGATCCCCAGAATTATGACCTTCTTTTTCTTAATTACAGTTCCAAATATATGCAACATGATGTTTGCTCCTTTGTCTTTTGTTTATGTACAGAAGGATACGCCACAGAAGCATACAAAAATTCTCAAAAAAGCATCGTTTTTGCATATTTATCATCTTTCTTTTTTATTTTGCAATGGTATAATGGGGAAGATACATTAGAAAATGATGAGGAATAACTGTGAAGAAAATAGAACATTTAATTACGGTAGTCTATCCGGGCTCCATTGCAGAAGAGATGGAAATAGAACCGGGTGATTATCTGCTTGCAATCAACGATAAAGAAATAAAAGATGTATTTGATTATCGTTATATGATCAAAGATGAATATATAGAGGTGTTGATCCGTAAATCATATGGAGAAGAATGGCTGCTTGAGATCGAGAAGGATTATGATGATGATCTTGGGATGGAATTTGAAAACGGTCTTATGAGCGATTATCGTTCCTGTACCAATAAATGCATGTTCTGTTTTATTGATCAGATGCCGCCGGGGATGAGAGAGACACTTTATTTTAAGGATGATGATTCCCGGTTGTCTTTTTTGCAGGGCAATTATATCACGCTTACAAATATGACAGATGAGGATGTGGATCGTATCATCAAGATGCAGCTTGCACCGATCAATATATCGGTTCAGACGACCAATCCGGAGCTTCGCTGCAAGATGTTGCATAATCGTTTTGCAGGTGACCGGCTGAAATATCTGGATCGTCTTTTTGAAGGGCATGTAGAGATGAATGGGCAGATCGTTCTCTGCAAGCGTGTAAATGACGGGGCAGAGTTGGAACGGAGTATCCGGGATCTTGGAAAGTATCTGCCATTTATGCGGAGTGTATCCGTTGTTCCTGCCGGACTTACGAAATTCCGAAAAGGTTTGTACCCATTAGAATTATTTACGAAGGAAGAAGCGGGACAGGTTATCGATCTGATCGAGAGTTATCAGAAAAAATTCTATGAAAGGTATTCGCTTCATTTTATTCATGCAAGTGATGAGTGGTATATAACGGCCGGACGGGAATTTCCGGAAGCAGAACGCTATGATGGTTATATCCAGCTTGAAAATGGCGTTGGAATGATGCGTTTGTTTTTAGAGGAATTTGATGAAGCCTATCAGGAGCTGCTGGCTTCACCGGAATATCAGGAACAGAAAGGAACATTCCGCCGTACGATCTGTATGGCAACCGGAAAACTGACATATAGTACGGTTGTAGACTTTGCAGCAAGGCTGATGCAGGCATATCCAGGACTTACGATCCGTGTATATTGCATCCGGAATGACTTTTTTGGAGAAACAATTACAGTATCCGGACTGATCACAGGCATTGATCTGACGACCCAGTTAAAAGAGCGGCAGGCAGCAGGAGATGATCTGGGAGAAGCGCTGCTCATTCCATCGAATATGCTGCGAATGGGAGAACAGGTATTTTTAGATGATATGACAGTTGCACAGGTAGAGAAGCAGTTGGGCTTAAAGGTGGTACCGATCGAATCCGGAGGTGCAGATTTTATACAGGCAGTCATCGATCCTTCCTATTCGATGGATCGAAACAATGAAACCGTTGGATATATTCAGGCATTTGATGATACAGAAGAGTAAAAAAGATGCTCTTTTTGGGTAATTGTAATTTCATTCTATAGTGGTACAATGTGAGCAAAAATTTTGGTACAGAAATATCAGAGAAAATGAATGGAGGATACGTATGAAACAGTTAATGCTCAAACCAACGATTTATAAGTATGACACATGTAAGGAATTTGCTGATGAATTCCATATCGAAAAAGGTGATCTGGTAATTACAAATGAATATATCTATGAACCGTTTTTTGGAAAGATGGATCTGGAATGTGATGTTATCTTTCAGGAAAAATATGGTGCAGGTGAGCCTTCAGATGATATGGCGGAGGCAATTTATAAGGATATAAAGGGTGAACATAAAAGAATTATAGCAATCGGTGGAGGAACGGTAATTGATATTTCAAAGCTGTTTGCATTAAAGTATGTATCCCCGATTCTTGATCTGTATGATGGCAAGCTTCCGATAGAAAAAGATAAAGAACTGGTACTGGTCCCAACTACCTGTGGAACCGGTTCAGAGGTAACAAATATAGCGATTCTTGCATTAAACAGCAGGGGAACGAAAAAGGGACTGGCAGTCGATGAGATGTATGGAGATTCTGCGGTCCTGATACCGGAGCTGTTAAAGGGCCTTCCGTTCCGCTTCTTTGCAACCAGTTCGATCGATGCACTTGTCCATGCTGTAGAGTCCAGTTTGTCTCCGAAAGGAAATGAATATACACGTATGTTTGGCTATAAGGCGATCGATATGATCCTTCATGGATATATGGAGATCCGTGAGAAAGGACCGGAGGCAAGAATTCCATTGTTAGACCGTTTCCTTGTAGCTTCAAACTACGCCGGAATCGCATTTGGCAATGCTGGCTGTGCGGCAGTACATGCCTTAAGCTATCCGCTTGGAGCAACCTATCATGTTGCGCATGGAGAATCGAACTATGCCATGTTTACCGGAGTCATGAAGAATTATATGGAGATCAGACAGGATGGAGAAATTGCAAAATTAAATGCATTTATTGCAGATATCCTTGGCTGCGATGTCGAAAATGTCTATGAATCTCTGGAGGATCTTTTAAATATTCTGATTCCAAAGAAAGCATTGCATGAATATGGGGTAACGGAGCAAGATCTTGTCGAATTTACCGATTCCGTTATGACGAATCAGGGTCGTCTGATGGCGAATAACTTTGTAGAACTTGACCGGGACAGAGTTTACAAGATATATAAAGAACTCTTTTAATCCGGACGGAGCCTAGGCGGGCATAGAGAAAAAAGGAAGATGGAACATCATCTTCTTTTTTATTACACAGATCAGACATAATTCTACGGAGTTCTGCTTGGAAAATGTCGAGATGGTACAAAATTGTTCCACAGAGGCGAAAAGCTGTCGCAACTTGCGGAGAGAAGTATATTCCAAAGCAGGTATCATAGAGATATAATGTTGTCCAAGGCAGAAGAGCAGGAGGGACATTATGAATTATGTAAAAATAATGATAGTAAAGCGCGACAAAAGAGAAGTGGAACAGCTTGTATCTATCGTGAAGTCGATTCCGGGGTATGAAGTTTCGGGGATATGTGACAGTGGACAGGAAGCCGTGAAGAAGATTCTGGAACGGGAACCGGATGTTGTGATCATGGATGAGGTTTTGCCGGGCAAAGATATACTGGAGATAACAGAAGAAATCATGCACTATAAGAATCTGAAGAATACAAGGATTCTTCTGTGCGGATCGAAAACACATAAAGAATATCTTGACTTCATCTACTATAAGATCGCAGACCGCCTTGTATTGCGAATTCTTGATGTGCCATATGATGAACGAAAGATCCGGGAGATTATTGAGGATGTTATGAAGGCTAAAAGAAATGATAATTATCAGAAATTGGTGGAAACAGGTTCGGATGGAAACATGCTGGAAGCCGTAGTGACTGATATCATACATGAGATTGGCGTCCCTGCACATATAAAAGGATATCAGTATCTTCGCAGTGCGATCCTGATGGCAGTTCACGATATGGACATCCTGAATTCAATTACAAAGCAGTTGTACCCATCGATTGCAGAGGAATATGGAACGACAGCCTCCAGAGTGGAACGTGCGATCCGTCATGCAATCGAGGTTGCCTGGGGTAGAGGCAGTATGGATACGATCAATGAATTATTTGGATATACGATCCATGCGGGAAAGGGCAAACCGACAAATTCGGAATTTATTGCATTGATTGCAGACAAAATTCGACTGGATAATCGCAGTATGCTTCAGAAAACGGAGTATTCCCTGCAAAGTATTTCTTAGAAATATGGTGCATTCCATCAGGTGACGACGAAATATGTCGAAAAATGGATAAAAATTCACTTATCAGAGGGGGTTCTGTGAACCTGGTAAGTTCTTGACATTTGTCGAAATCACAAATATACTTTAGAAACAGTCGATTTTTCAAACAAAAAAGATTAAGGGGGATTGAATAATGAACAATCAAGAAATCAGTATTATTATTGCTGATAGCGACTGTGAATTAATAGCACGTCAGCTTACAGCAGCGAACACAAGAACAGGGATGAGGGTTCTTGATAAGGTAAGTGATGGGGAGAGTGCGATCGAATCAATAAAAAAATATCAGCCAGATGTTGTACTTTTAGATATCTGTCTTCCGGTTCTGGATGGATTAGGGGTAATGGAACAGATCCGGGAATCAGGCGAATGCCCAGATACATTATTTGTCATTGTAACATCGGTTGGTTCGCAGAGACTGATACGGTGCGCATTCGAACTGGGGGCATCTTTTTATGTATTGAAACCATATAATTCTGAGCAGCTCATTGCAAGAATTCATCAGATTTACAACAGAAGAAAAGAGGTTCAGACTGAGATCTCAAAAGATCTGATCTGCATCCAGAATAGAGAGGGACTGTCTGGTGCAGCGAATAATATTGAGAGTGATGTAACGGATATTATCAGGGATATAGGGATTCCGGCTAATATAAAGGGTTATCAATATATTCGTGAAGGAATCATTATGGCAGTAAACGATGTCAATATGTTGAATTACATAACGAAGCTTTTATATCCGACGATTGCAAAGAAATATAAAACGACATCATCCAGCGTAGAACGTGCGATTCGTCATGCGATCGAGGTTGCATGGAGCAGAGGACAGATCGATGTGATCAATGATATTTTTGGATATACGGTGAATGCTGGTAAAGGTAAACCAACAAATTCAGAATTTATTGCACTGATCGCAGATAAGCTCCGGATCGAATATCGAAAAAGGGCATGATGTGTATAAAAAGTTCCTTGTTTGTTGACGTATAACGAGAGAAACGTGTATAATAGATAAGGTGCTGAAATAAAAGATGGAAATCCTGTATAAGACAGGGATCCTAATAAATAAAAAACAAAACAGAGCGCCATGGGGGCTCTGTTTTTTGCTGTAAAGGAAGAAGAAATGATAGAAACAGTAGCGTCAGCAGATATGCTGATCGATGAGGTAATGCGGGTAAAGAAAAATCGTCTGGCTCCCGATTTTGCCACAGGAAAAGAAAAAAGATTAAGTATTGTATCCGGTGTACATGGAGATGAAGTGGCAGGACAGTATATCTGCTATGAGGTGATCCGACGGATCAAAAAGGATTTTGATAAATTAAAAGGAATCGTGGACATATATCCGTTTATTAATCCAATGGGCTTAGAAGCACAGGTGAGAGATGTTCCCGTGTTTGATATTGATATGAACACATTGTTTCCGGGTTCTACAGAAGGAACGGTCGGGGAGTATACGGCGGCACTTGTGCTGCAGGATATTAAAGGTTCGGATATCTGCGTCGATCTGCATTCCAGCAGCGTATATTTGAAAGAATTACCACAGGTACGGGTGAATTCGGATATTGCCGATGATATTCTTCCGTATGCTGCCAGAATGAATACGGATGTTGTATGGGTGCATCCATCCTCTACCGTTATGGAAGGAAGCCTTGCATACTCGTTAAATGAGATCGGAGTAAAGAGTATGGTCGTAGAATCAGGTGTTGCACTTATGATCGATTATGACTATGCGGATCAGATCGTTGAAGGATTATTTTCATTGATGGAATATATGGGGATCTGGGATGGCTGCGCATATAATACACATATGCCGAAGATTGCCCGAGATACGGATGTTTCTTTTGTGAATGCAGAGAGCAGTGGTATCTTTATACCAAAGGTAAAGCACTCAGGCGTAGTCGAAAAGGGAGATGTGATCGGACAGATCGTAAATGTACTGACCGGTTCTGTCGAAGAGACGATCCTGTCACCAAGAAGAGGCGTGGTATTCTCACTTCGCGCTTATCCGGTGATCGAGGAAGGCTCGCTGGTTGCCAGAATATTTGGAGGTGTGACAAATAATGCGTAAAGAGATCATATATACGATGAACACCGCCTATCGTGGAGAATATTCCATTAAAGGCTTCAGCTTCGGAACAGGAGAAAAGGCGGCATGTATCATGGGCGCTATGCGCGGAAATGAATTCCAGCAGTTATACATCTGCTCCCTGCTGTCAAAAAAATTAAGCGAACTTGAGACAAGAGGAGCAATCGTATCGGGAAAACAGATACTGCTGATTCCATCCTTAAATTACAGTTCCTTTAATGTCGGTAAGAAATACTGGATCTCTGATAATTCTGATGTGAACCGTGCTTTTCCGGGAAATCCGGAAGGACAGGCGACCAGCAGGATAGCGGCAGCGGTTATGGATCATGTAAAAGATTATGCGTATGGAATACAGTTTGCAAGCTTTTATATGGATGGAGAATTTATCCCGCATGTCAGAATGATGGAGACGGGAAAGCAGAGTACCAGTCTGGCCAATCTGTTTGGTCTTCCTTATGTTCTGACAGCAGAACCGAGGGCATATGATAAGGCAACTTTAAATTATAACTGGCAGATCGGAGGAACAGAGGCGTTTTCCGTGTATTCCGGTGTGACGGAGAAGATTGACAGTGAGAGTGCGTCACATGCGGTTTCAGCGGTACTCCGATTCCTGACCAGAATGGGAATCATCCGGTACAACTGTCATGCAGGTTATATATCGACTGTTCTTGATGAGGAGGAGCTGCTGTCTGTCAAGTCGGATAAATCCGGTGGTTTTTTAAAGCGGTTTGTAAGTCCGGGAGATGAAGTGGTTCGGGGAAATGTTATTGCAAATGTTATAAATCCGATGACCGGAGAGATCGCAGCCGATATTTACGCACCGACAGATGGAATTATTTTCTATGCGCAGAATGCACCGATGATCTATCAGAATTCAGTGGTATTCAAGCTTATCCGCAGACTGCACAATTAAAGATGGCTGTTTTGAGGTTTATTCGGTAAACAGCAACAATTTAAAAAGAAAAGCTGAAAAAAGCTATTCAATGAATTTCAAAAGTGGTATCATAGGCGTTGTGAAACGCTTGTAATAATATGAATTCCCGAAATATGGGAAAAAACATATGATAAAAATGGAGGTTTTTATGAGCACAGTTAAGAGAGTTTATGTTGAAAAGAAGCCTGACTATGCAGTTAAGGCAAAGGAACTTCATGACGAGATCAAGAACTATCTGAATATCGATGCCGAGTATGTAAGAGTACTGGTTCGTTACGATATTGAGAATCTGTCTGAAGAAACATACAAAAAAGCACTGGTTACAGTATTTTCAGAGCCACCGATCGATATGATCTACGAGGGAGATAATCTTCCAATGGCAGATACAGATAAGGTATTTTCTGTTGAGTTCCTTCCGGGACAGTTCGATCAGAGAGCAGATTCAGCAGAACAGTGTGTTAAGCTTTTAAATGAAGATGAAGATCCTATCATAAAGACAGCCACAACATATATTTTATCCGGTAATGTAACGGATGAGCAGTTAAAAGCAGTTATGGAATACTGTATCAACCCGGTAGATTCCAGAGCCTGTGGTATGGAGATCCCTGAGACACTTGTTACCGAGTATGATGAACCGGCCGATGTTATTATCTTTGATGGTTTTAAGGATATGGCTGAGGACAAGTTAAAGGAGTTATATGATTCCCTCGGACTTGCGATGACATTTAAGGATTTCCTTCATATCCAGAAGTATTTCAAGGGTGAAGAGAAGCGTGATCCATCTATGACAGAGATCCGTGTGCTGGATACATACTGGTCTGATCATTGCCGTCATACCACATTCTCAACAGAGCTTACAAATGTTGAATTTGATGATGGTGATTATAAGGATATGCTTGAGAAGACATTTGATGCTTACCGGGCAGAGATGAAAGAAATGTACAAGGACAGAGATGATAAGTTCATCTGTCTGATGGATATAGCCCTTATGGGTATGAAGCAGTTAAAGGCAGCGGGCAAATTAGACGATATGGAAGTATCCGATGAGATCAATGCCTGCAGTATCATCGTTCCTGTAGAAGTAGACGGTGAGACAGAGGAATGGCTCGTATTCTTCAAGAACGAGACACATAACCACCCAACTGAGATCGAACCGTTTGGTGGTGCTGCTACCTGTCTTGGTGGTGCGATCCGTGATCCGTTGTCAGGTAGAGGATATGTATATCAGGCTATGCGAGTAACCGGAGCAGCAGATCCTACAAAGTCTTTAAAGGATACTCTTCCTGGAAAGCTTCCACAGAGAAAAATCGTTACGACCGCAGCAGCAGGTTACAGCTCATATGGTAACCAGATCGGTCTTGCAACAGGACTTGTAAATGAAATATATCATCCGGATTATGTAGCAAAGAGAATGGAGATCGGAGCAGTTATGGGTGCAGCTCCAAGACGTGCGGTAAAACGTCTGAATTCTGATCCGGGAGATAAGATCATCCTTCTCGGCGGACGTACCGGTCGTGACGGTTGTGGTGGAGCAACCGGATCATCCAAGGCACATAACAGCCAGTCTCTTGAGACCTGTGGTGCAGAAGTACAGAAGGGTAATCCTCCAACAGAGAGAAAGATTCAGCGACTGTTCAGAAGAGAAGAAGTTGCTTCTATCATAAAGAAATGTAATGACTTTGGTGCCGGCGGTGTATCCGTAGCAATCGGAGAACTTGCACCTGGTCTGGTTGTAGATCTGGACAAGGTTCCAAAGAAATATGCAGGTCTGGATGGAACAGAGCTTGCTATTTCAGAATCTCAGGAGCGTATGGCTATCGTAGTAGATCCAAAAGATGTAGATACGATGCTTAAGTATGCGGATGAAGAGAATCTGGAAGCCGTTGTTGTAGCAGAAGTAACAGAAGAACCAAGACTGGTTCTGACATGGAGAGGAAAAGAGATCGTAAATATCTCCCGTGCATTCCTCGATACAAACGGCGCACATCAGGAAACAGATGTTAAGGTAGAGATTCCTGCAAAGGCAGATAATTATTTCGATTCTGTAAAAGAACCGGAAGATGTAAAGAAAGCATGGATCGACACATTATCAGATCTGAATGTATGTTCACAGAAGGGTCTTGTTGAGATGTTCGACAGCTCGATCGGAGCAGGCACAGTAACGATGCCATATGGTGGAAAGTATCAGCTTACACCGACACAGACAATGATCGCAAAGCTTCCTGTTATGAAGGGTAAGACCGATACGATCACAATGATGAGTTATGGATTTGATCCATATCTGTCAAGCTGGAGCCCATATCATGGTTCCGTATATGCAGTTGTTACATCTGCAGCAAAGATCGCAGCAGCCGGTGGTGATGTATCAAAGATCCGTCTGACTTTCCAGGAGTATTTCAAGAGACTCGGAACAGATCCATACAGATGGGGTCAGCCATTTGCAGCCTTGCTTGGTGCATATGATGTTCAGGTCGGACTTGGACTTCCATCTATCGGTGGTAAAGACAGTATGTCAGGAACCTTCAATGATATTGATGTTCCTCCGACACTGGTTTCCTTTGCAGTTGATGTTGCAAGCTACATGAACGTAGTAACACCAGAGCTTAAGAAAGCAGGCAATGTGCTTGTTAAGCTTGATATAGAAAAAGATGAAAATGATATCCCGGTATATCAGAATGTACTTGCCATGTACGATCTGTTACATCAGGCAATCCTCGCAGATAAGGTAGAATCTGCTTATGCTGTAGGATTTGGCGGTATGATCGAAGCTGTCAGCAAGATGGCATTTGGTAATAAGCTGGGTGTAGATATTGATACCTGTATTACAAAGAGAGAACTGGTTTCCAAGGATTATGGTTCAATCATCCTTGAAGTGAAGCCGGAGAATATAAATACACTTGGTATTCCGGTTAAGAAGATCGGTACTGTAAATGACAGCGCAGCATTTACCTATGGTGATGTAACAGTTACAATGGATGAAGCACTTGCTGCATGGACAAAGACACTGGAGAAGGTATTCCCTACAGAGTCCGGTGTAGAACAGAAGAAGATCAAGACCGGTCTCTTTGATGCAAAGACCGTATATACAGCAAAGAATAAGGTTGCAAAGCCAAAGGTATTCATTCCTGTATTCCCGGGTACAAACTGCGAATATGATTCTGCAAAGGCATTTGAACGTGCAGGTGCAGAGGTTGAGACGATTGTATTCCGTAACATGACAGCACAGGGCATTCGTGATTCTGTAGATGCATTTACAAAGGCAATCAGCCAGTCCCAGATCATCATGTTCCCGGGTGGATTCTCCGCAGGTGATGAACCGGATGGTTCCGGTAAGTTTATCGCAACAGCATTCCGTAATTCGAAGATCGCAGACGAGGTTATGAAGCTGTTACAGCAGAGAGATGGTCTTGCACTTGGTATCTGTAACGGATTCCAGGCACTGATCAAGCTCGGACTGGTTCCTTATGGTGAGATCCGTCCACAGACAGATGATTCACCTACATTGACGATCAACAGCATCGGTCGTCATCAGTCCAAGATGGTTTATACCAAGGTGGTAACAAACAAGTCCCCATGGTTAAAGGAAGCTGATCTTGGCGGCGTATACACAATTCCGATCTCACATGGTGAGGGAAGATTTGTTGCAAGTAAGGAATGGTGTGAGAAGCTGTTTGCAAATGGTCAGGTTGCAACACAGTATGTTGATATGAACGGTAACCCGACAATGGATGAGTACTACAATGTCAATGGTTCTTACTATGCGATTGAAGGTATCACAAGTCCGGATGGTCGTGTACTTGGTAAGATGGGACATTCAGAGCGTACCGGTCGTGCGGTTGCAGTCAATATTTATGGCGACCAGAACCAGAAGATCTTTGAAAGTGGTGTAGATTACTTCAAGTAAGAGAATAATAGATCATAAATGAAAGCCCGCATGATAGGATTGAGGCATAACCGTTTGGTGGCTGAGAGAGGATTGTGCGGGCTTTATTATTTATCAAAGCCCATATAAGTGGATGATTTTGACAAGTGCTATGGTAATTCGGAAAATGGGAAAAGGTTTCTCATGGGTTCGGACGTAAATATAAAGGAGGTGGGGACTATGGATTTAAAAGAGAAAGGGTACAACAGAAGAGAACGAATGGAATGGCTGGTTATAATGCTGGTCGTCAGTCTGCTGTGCATGATACCATGTATGGGGAAACTGCTTCCGCAGGGAGACGATATGACTTTTCATATTCTGAGAATAGAAAGTGTTTATCATGCAATAAAGACCGGACAGGGTTTCCCTGCATATATTTATGATAAACTGCTGGAGGGGTATGGTTATGGAGCAGGAATCTTTTATCCGGATATCCTGCTGCTTCCTGCAATCCTGCTTCGTTTTATGGGACTGTCACCGGCAGGAGCCATGAAGGGATATATTTTCTTGTTGCTGTTACTGACCTGTTATACATCATACCGGGCAGGAAAAGTAATTGGAAAAAGTCATTTTGTGGGGCTTGTTACGATGGTATTGTATACAATGGGACATTATCATTTGGAAGATATATACAGACGGTCGGCAATGGGAGAAGTTGTCGCCATGGCATTCATTCCTCTGGTATTTCTGGCATTGTATGATTATACAGAACGGGAAGAACGGAGAAAAGGGTTGTTATGTCTGGTATTTTCCGGTTTGCTGCTCTGTCACACGATCAGCTTCGTGTTATGTGTTGGAATCGCTGTGGTATGGGTGCTGCTCCGTATCCGAAAGGTATGGGATAAAAAGCATATTCTGGGCGTGCTGGCTGAGATTTTAGGTTGTGTACTGCTGACTGCATTTTACTGGATTCCGGTATTGGAACAATTTGCGGATGGAACATTTTATGTCAGTACGAATCCGGCATTTGAGACACAGGATGAGATGATGACGATGCTTGGTATTGTAAGTGGAAGACTGTCAGTTTCCTTTGCAGAGCTTGGTATTTTCCTGTTACTGGTAATGCTTGGACTACGGTCACAGATAAAAAATAAAAAGGCAATTCTGTGCCTTTGCCTTGCAGTTGGTTTGTTACTCATAGAAACACGGTTGTTCCCATGGAAATTAATAGATAAAACACCGCTTATCAGTCTGCAGTTTCCATGGAGACTGAATATGTTCACAGAATTTTTTGTAGCATTTGGAATCGGAAACCAGTTATATGTATTATACAGACACAGTCTTTTATCCGAGAAAAACTGCAAACTGTGTTTTGTGCTCTGCGTATTGGCCGGTGTCTTTAATCTGAGTGTCGTATGGCAGGTGGAGATCCTTCGGCACATGGATTATTCATATGACTATATCGAGACACCAGCAAATACAAATGAGATCGGCTTTTGTGAATGGCTGCCATCAGAAGCGGACAGAGGACAGACAGTGTTCAGTGATAACAGTGGAACGATATGGTTGTATGGAGAGAATGAGAAGACGGAGACAGGTGAATATCATTCAGATGGAAGCTATTCCTTTGATGTAAATGGTACTTATGACAGTTGTGTTGTTCCGAAATATTACTACAAAGGATATGAAGCAACTGTAGCCGATCCGGCCGGCAGTCAGGAACTGCTTCCGGTTTCCAAAGATCCGGATACCGGACTGGTCAGACTGGAACTGAATGGGAAAAGCGGAACGATTTGTGTCTGGTACGGAAAAACCACAATGCAGACAGTATCGAAATGGATATCTCTGCTTAGTCTGTTGCTTATCGTTGCTTTTGGTGTGATCCAGTTCCTTACAAAGTATAAAAGTGGACGGGAAAATACAGACACACAATACATCTGATTTTGTGGAATGCATTAAGTGATGAAATCACGAAATATTACAATAATCTAAAAAAGTACATAACGCTTTTGACTGGTGTCGGTTTTGCAGATAGGCGAAGCCGACACTTCTTTTTGGAATAGGTGTTGGAAGGGGGATTTCTACGATACGTCCATCCTTCAGGTAGCTTTCAGAGAATTCCCGGACAACACTGGCGATTCCCATACCGATCGCTGCGAAGTCAAGCAGGAGATCCATGTTATTGATCTCAAGAAGCTGGTTACAGTGGAATGAATGTTTATTCAGATAGTTATCGACATGGGTTCTGGTTACATTTGCCTCCTCTAACATCATAAGTGTAGAGTGGCGGAAGATATCCCGGATATGATCTTCGGTCAGGACTTCAGAATCCGAAACGGACTGCTGTACATTCATAAGCGGGATCAGGTTCCCTATGATCGAGCCGGAAAATATCGGATAGCTGGCAGCTTCCGGTTGTGTATCGGCGGTTTCTTCGCCTGCTTCCAGACCGGCTTCTGTTTCCCGGTATGGAAAATTATCGATATAATCACTATTTGCCACGAAAATATCATGGATGGAGCGTATATGGGAATAAGTGATATTTTTAGGTAGTTCCGTTTCGCAGATCAGACCGATGTCGATTTCTTCATTTTTTAAGAGTCGGATCGTATTTTTGGTAGAGTGGCAGTCGATGCTGACCTTGATATTCGGGTTATCTTTGATGAAGGGCTTCAAGTAGTCCAAAAGGATATGCTTGCAGAGAGAGGTGCTGACACCGATACGGATATGACCAATCCCAAGTTCGTTGTATTTTTTCAGACTTTCTTCTCCCTTTACAATGTTATCCAGAGCACGTTCGATATAGTCATACAGGATCGTTCCTTCTTCGGTCAGGGCAACGCCCCTGGAATTGCGGACAAAGAGTGCAATCCCTATGCTTTCTTCCAGATTGCTGATCGCCTTGCTGACTGCGGGCTGGCTGATATAAAGCTGGTTTGCGGCACGGCTGATGCTGCCAGTCTTTGCAACCATGTAAAACACATTATAATAATTCAGATTATTGATCATGGCGTCCCTCCGATATATAAATACAAGTTATACAATGTATTACTATTATATATTGTAATTATACCAGCCGGTGTGGTAAAATCAATAAAAATATTCAATAACAAAATGCGTGAAATAGCGACAGTTATTTACAAAATAAGATTTAGGATCAGGAGGACAAAGCACATGGGTATGACAATGACTCAGAAGATTTTAGCTGCACATGCAGGACTTGACAGCGTGGAAGCCGGACAGTTGATTGAGGCAGATTTGGACCTTGTACTTGGAAATGATGTTACAACACCTGTAGCAATTCATGAGATGGACAAATTCAATAAGAAAGAAGTATTTGATAAGAATAAGATTGCACTTGTAATGGATCACTTTACACCGAATAAGGATATTAAGAGTGCAGAGCATTGTAAATGTGTCAGAGAATTCTCGGCAGAGAACCAGATCAAGAATTTCTTTGATGTAGGTTCTATGGGTATTGAGCACGCTCTGTTACCGGAGCAGGGACTGATCGTTGCAGGCGAGACCTGTATCGGTGCAGATTCTCATACATGTACATATGGTGCACTTGGTGCATTTTCAACCGGTGTTGGAAGTACTGATATGGCAGCCGGTATGGTGACAGGCAAAGCATGGTTTAAGGTACCATCTGCGATCAAGTTTAATATTGTAGGAGAGAAAGCACCTTGGGTCAGCGGTAAGGATGTTATCCTTCACATCATTGGTATGATCGGTGTAGACGGCGCATTATACAAATCTATGGAATTTGTTGGTGACGGTATTAAGAACCTGACCATGGATGATCGTTTTACTATCGCAAATATGGCAATCGAAGCAGGTGCCAAGAACGGAATCTTTCCGGTGGATGAATTAACAGAAGCATACATGAAGGAACATTCCACAAAGGCTTACAAGAAGTATGAAGCAGATGCAGATGCAGTTTATGATGAAGAGTATACGATTGATCTTTCTACACTTCGTCCAACAGTTGCATTTCCACATCTGCCGGAGAATACAAAGACAATTGATGAAGTTGGCGATATCAAGATCGATCAGGTTGTGATCGGATCCTGTACAAATGGACGTATTTCCGATATGCGTATTGCAGCAGATATCATCAAGGGCAGACAGGTAGCACAGGGGGTTCGTGTCATCGTGATCCCCGGAACACAGGAAGTATACTTACAGTGTATCGAAGAAGGACTCATGACGATATTTGTAAAGGCAGGCGCTGTAGTTTCCACTCCTACCTGTGGACCATGTCTTGGTGGTCATATGGGTGTTATGGCAGCAGGAGAAAAAGCCGTATCCACAACCAACCGTAACTTTGTAGGACGTATGGGTCATGTTGATTCAGAAGTATATCTGGCAAGCCCGGCTGTTGCAGCAGCATCAGCGATCACAGGCAAGATCAGCAGTCCGGAAGAACTTGGATTATAATTAAGGAGGGTACGCAGAATGAAAGCATATGGTACAGTACACAAATATGGTGACAACGTAGATACAGATGTTATTATCCCTGCAAGATATCTGAATTCATCAGATCCTGCGGAGCTTGCAAAACACTGTATGGAAGACATAGATAAGGAATTTGTAAACAACGTAAAAGCAGGAGATATCATTGTGGCAAAGAAGAACTTTGGCTGTGGTTCCTCCAGAGAGCATGCACCGATCGCGATTAAAGCATCCGGTGTAAGCTGTGTTATCGCAGATACATTTGCAAGAATTTTCTATCGTAACTCGATCAATATCGGACTTCCGATCATTGAGTGCCCGGAAGCAGCAGAAGGTATCGAGGACGGTGATGAAGTAGAGATCGATTTTGACAGTGGTATCATCTACGATAAGACAAAGGATACCCGGTATAAGGGGCAGGCATTTCCTCCATTCATGCAGGAGATCATTAAGAATGAAGGTCTGATTAACTACATTAATAACAAGTAATGCACATTGGAATAACTCTATGCTATGCAAGCTTGCTTACATATAGCATAGAAGTTATTCAAATGTATAGTGCGCAGCACAAACCGAGCCGAAAGGCGAGGTTGCATTACTTGGTAAAGAAAGGCAGGAATAAAAGATGAAATGTAATTTAGCAGTGATCAAGGGTGACGGTATTGGCCCTGAGATCGTAACAGAAGCAATGAAGGTTCTGGATAAAGTCGGTGAAGTATATGGTCATACATTTGATTATGAGCAGATCCTGATGGGTGGATGCTCGATCGACGCAACCGGAGTGCCGCTTACAGATGAGGCAGTAGCAGTGGCAAAATCAAAGGATGCCGTATTGTTAGGCTCCATTGGTGGAAATACTTCTACCTCGCCATGGTATAAGCTTCCTCCAAATTTAAGACCGGAAGCAGGACTTCTTAAGATCCGTAAGGAGCTTGGATTATTTGCAAACTTAAGACCGGCAAATCTTTATGAGGAGTTAAAGAGTGCCTGTCCGTTAAAGGAAGAGATCGCAGATCGTGGATTTGACATGATGATCATGCGTGAACTGACAGGTGGCCTGTATTTTGGAGCAAGAAGTACAGAGGAGATCGATGGTGTGTTAACTGCACATGATAACCTTGTATATAATGAGAACGAGATCCGTCGTATTGCAATCAAGGGTTTTGATATTGCAATGAAGAGAAGAAAGAAAGTTACATCTGTAGATAAGGCAAATGTTCTGGATTCTTCCAGATTATGGAGAAAGATCGTAGAAGAAGTGGCAAAGGATTATCCGGAAGTAAGCTACGAGCATATGTTAGTTGATAACTGCGCAATGCAGCTTGTAAAGGATCCTGCACAGTTTGATGTTGTATTAACAGAGAATATGTTCGGTGACATCCTTTCCGATGAGGCATCCATGATCACAGGTTCGATCGGTATGCTTCCGTCTGCATCCTTAAATGAGACGAAGTTTGGTATGTATGAGCCAAGCGGCGGATCAGCACCGGATATTGCAGGACAGAACAAGGCCAATCCTATCGCAACGATCCTGTCGGCAGCTATGATGCTTCGCTTCACATTTGACTTGGATAAGGAAGCAGATGCAGTAGAGCAGGCTGTAAAACAGGTACTGGTAGATGGTTACAGAACATGTGATATCATTTCGGAAGGAATGACACCGGTAAGCTGTTCTGAAATGGGAGATTTAATTGCAGAACGCATAAAATAAAGGAGAGTATAGAGATGAAGAGTGATAATGTAAAAGTCGGAATGCAGCAGGCACCACATCGTTCCCTGTTTAATGCACTCGGTATGACAAAGGAAGAAATGGAACGTCCGCTGGTAGGTATTGTATGTTCTTACAATGAGATCGTTCCGGGACATATGAATCTGGATAAGATCGCACAGGCAGTTAAGATGGGAGTTGCTATGGCTGGTGGTACACCTGTCATGTTCCCGGCAATTGCAGTCTGTGATGGTATCGCTATGGGACATATCGGTATGAAATATTCATTAGTAACCAGAGATCTGATCGCTGATTCTACAGAAGCAATGGCAACTGCACATCAGTTTGATGCACTGGTTATGATCCCGAACTGTGATAAGAATGTACCTGGTCTGTTAATGGCTGCAGCAAGAGTAAATGTACCTACCGTATTTGTATCCGGTGGTCCAATGCTTGCAGGTCATGTAAAAGGTCATAAGACCAGTCTTTCCAGTATGTTTGAGGCTGTTGGTTCTTATTCAGCAGGAACCATGACAGCAGAAGATGTAAATGAATTTGAATGTAAGGCATGTCCTACCTGCGGTTCCTGTTCCGGTATGTATACAGCGAATTCCATGAACTGCTTAACAGAAGCACTTGGTATGGGACTTCCTGGAAACGGAACGATACCTGCGGTGTATTCTGAGCGTCTGAAGCTTGCAAAGCATGCAGGTATGGCTGTTATGGATATGTACAGAAAGAATATCAGACCAAGAGATATCATTACAAAAGAAGCGATCATCAATGCATTAACCGTTGATATGGCGCTTGGATGTTCTACCAACTCAATGCTTCATATTCCGGCTATCGCACATGAGATCGGGTTTGACTTTGATATTTCCTATGCAAATGAGATCAGTGCCAAGACACCAAACTTATGTCATCTGGCTCCTGCAGGTCCTACTTATATGGAAGATCTGAATGAAGCCGGTGGCGTATACGCTGTTATGAATGAATTAAAATCCGCAGGTCTGTTAAATGAAGACTGTATGACAGTAACCGGTAAGACAATCGGTAAAGCTGTCGACGGCGTAGCAAATAAGAATCCGGAAGTTATTCGTACACTGGATAATCCATATAGTAAGACCGGTGGTCTTGCAGTATTAAAGGGAAATCTTGCACCGGACGGTTCTGTTGTAAAGCGTTCCGCTGTTGTACCTGAGATGATGGTGCATGAAGGACCTGCAAGAGTATTTGACTGTGAAGAAGATGCGATTGCAGCAATCAAGGGCGGTAAGATCGTACCCGGTGATGTCGTTGTTATTCGTTATGAAGGACCGAAAGGAGGCCCTGGTATGCGTGAGATGTTAAATCCAACATCAGCGATCGCAGGTATGGGACTTGGATCATCAGTAGCCCTGATCACAGACGGAAGATTCTCAGGAGCCAGCCGTGGTGCATCCATCGGACATGTTTCACCGGAAGCAGCAGTTGGTGGTCCGATCGCACTCGTAGAAGAGGGAGATATCATCAAGATCGATATTAACAATACTACGATCACGTTAGATGTACCGGATGATGTGCTTGCACAGAGAAAGGCTGCATGGAAGCCAAGAACACCGAAGGTAACAACCGGTTATCTTGCAAGATATGCCGCTATGGTAACATCAGGAAATCGTGGAGCGATCTTAGAGGTACCAAAGGCTGATAAGTAGAGAGTATTAAAGGAGCAAAAGGAAAATGGCAAAGAAGATATCAGGTTCTGAGATAGTAATTGAATGTTTAAAAGAACAGGGTGTTGATATTGTGTTCGGGTATCCGGGGGGCGCAATCTTAAATGTCTATGATGCTTTATATAAGCATCAGGAAGAGATCACGCATGTACTTACATCACATGAGCAGGGGGCAGCACATGCCGCTGACGGATATGCAAGAGCAACAGGTAAGGTCGGTGTCTGTATGGCTACATCCGGTCCTGGTGCAACAAACCTTGTAACGGGAATTGCGACTGCATATATGGATTCCGTTCCGATGGTTGCGATCACCGCAAATGTCGGAGTAAATATGCTTGGTAAGGACAGCTTTCAGGAGATCGACATTGCAGGTGTTGTAATGCCGATCACAAAGCATAGCTTTATCGTAAAAAATGTAGAAGATCTGGCACCGACGATCCGACGTGCATTTAAGATCGCAAAGAGTGGAAGACCAGGTCCTGTCCTTGTTGATATTACAAAGGATGTTACGGCTGCAGAGGCAGAGTATACATATGAAGAACCGGCAGTGATCGAGCGTAAGACAGATACAATCCGGGAAGAAGATATAAATAAAGTGATCGAGATGATCAAAGTATCCAGAAGACCATATATCATGGCAGGCGGCGGAGTGATCATTTCAGGAGCTTCCGAAGAATTAAAAGAATTTGCCGAGAAGGTAGATGCACCTGTATGTGATACACTTATGGGAAAGGGCGCATATGATGGTACAAGCGAGCGTTATACCGGCATGATCGGAATGCACGGAACCAAGGTATCGAATCTTGGAGTATCCAGATCCGACCTTGTGATCGTGGTAGGAGCACGTTTCTCCGACCGTGTCATTGGAAATGCTTCCAAGTTCGCACCAAATGCAAAGATCATTCATATTGATATCGATGCAGCCGAGATTGATAAGAATATTCCGGCAAATGCAAGCATTGTGGGTGATGCTAAAGAAGTTCTGACGATATTAAACAGTAAACTTCCAACTCAGTCAAATCGTTCCTGGATGGCAGAAATCAAGGATTTAACAGAGAAAAATCCGGTCACATACGACATGGATCACTTAAATGGACCGGCAACTATCAAAAAAATCTATGAAATTACCGAAGGAAATGCTATAATCACTACTGATGTAGGTCAGCACCAGATGTGGGCGGCACAGAATTACACTTATAAGGAGCCAAGAACTTTCCTTTCATCAGGCGGACTTGGTACTATGGGATACGGTGTCGGTGCAGCTATCGGCGCAAAATATGGCAGACCGGATAAGACTGTAGTAAATATCGCAGGAGACGGATGCTTCCGTATGAATATGAACGAGATTGCGACAGCAGCCCGTTATAAAGTACCTATCATTCAGGTGGTATTAAATAATCACGTTCTCGGAATGGTAAGACAGTGGCAGAATCTGTTCTACGGACAGCGGTATTCGAATACAGTATTAGATGATTCTGTTGATTTTGTAGCAGTATCAAAAGCACTTGGGGCAAATGCAAGTAAGATCACATCGATCGAAGAGTTTGAAACAGAGTTTAAGAAGGCATTGACAGCAGATGGTCCGACCGTACTGGATGTTATGATCGATTCCGATGATAAGGTATGGCCTATGGTAGCTCCGGGTGCTGCAATCGACACCTGTTTCACAGACAAAGATCTTGATAATTAAAAATAACAATAATAAAAAAGAAGGAGATAAAAAATGGCAAGAGTATTTAACTTTTCAGCAGGTCCATCCATGCTTCCTGAATCTGTATTAAGAGAAGCAGCAGAAGAAATGCTTGACTACAGAGGAACAGGCATGAGTGTTATGGAGATGAGTCATCGATCGAAAGCATTCGATACGATCATCAAAGAGGCAGAACAGGATCTTCGCGATATCATGGAAATCCCTGATAATTACAAAGTATTATTCTTACAGGGCGGTGCTTCCCAGCAGTTCGCTGCGATACCTATGAACCTTATGAAGAATGGTGTAGCGGATTACATCATCACAGGTCAGTGGGCAAAGAAAGCATACGAAGAAGCTAAAAAATATGGAAAGGTAAATGCTGTTGCTTCATCAGCAGATAAGACATTCTCCTATATCCCGGATTGTTCTGATCTTCCGATTGATGAGGATGCAGATTATGTATATATCTGTCACAACAATACAATCTATGGAACTACATATCACAAGCTTCCAAATACAAAGGGTAAGATCCTGGTAGCAGATATGTCATCCGACATTCTGTCCCAGCCGGTCAATGTATCTGACTATGGTATGATCTACTTTGGCGTACAGAAGAACGTAGGTCCGGCCGGTGTAGTAGTTGCGATCATTCGTGAAGATCTGATCCGTGATGACGTTATGCCATTTACACCAACCATGTTAAAGTATAAGACACAGGCAGATGCAGATTCTCTTTACAATACACCACCATGCTACGGTATCTATATTTGTGGCAAGGTATTCAAATGGGTAAAAGAGATGGGTGGTCTTGCAGCTATGAAGGAGCACAATGAGAAGAAGGCAGCAATCCTTTACAATTTCTTAGACAGCTCCAAGATGTTTAAGGGAACTGTAGTAAAAGAGGATCGTTCTTTAATGAATGTTCCATTTGTTACAGGTGATGAAGAATTAGATGCCAAGTTCGTAAAGGCTGCAACAGAAGCTGGTTTTGTAAATCTGAAGGGACACAGAACGGTTGGCGGCATGAGAGCATCAATCTACAATGCAATGCCGATCGAAGGTGTTGAGAAGTTAGTAGAATTCATGAAGGATTTCGAAGAGAAGAATTCATAATAAGAGCATTCTGCATGCAGTCCTTTGGAATTGCATGCGGAGGCGGATATAAAGGAGAGTTAAATAAAAAATGGCAGTTAAAGTGAATTGTTTAAATCCGATCGCTGCATGTGGCATGGAGCTGTTACCGGATACATATGAAATAACGGATAATTATGCAGACGCAGATGCGGTTCTGGTAAGAAGTGCATCCATGCATGATCTGGAACTTTCAGACAAACTCCTGTGTGTTGCAAGAGCAGGTGCAGGTGTAAATAATATTCCACTTGATAAATGCGCAGAAAAGGGCGTTGTAGTATTCAATACTCCAGGTGCAAATGCAAATGGTGTTAAGGAACTGGTTGTAGCAGGTCTGCTTCTTGCTTCCCGTGATCTGATGGGCGGATACAACTGGGTAAAGGACAATGCTTCTGACGAGAACCTTGCAAAAGCAGTTGAGAAGCAGAAAAAGCAGTATGCAGGTAATGAGATCGCCGGCAAGAAGCTCGGCGTTATCGGTCTTGGTGCGATCGGTGCCAAGGTAGCAAATATCGCAGTCAGACTTGGAATGGAAGTATATGGTTATGATCCGTTTGTATCCGTTGATGCAGCATGGGGCTTATCCAAATACATCAAACATATTACAAATGTAGAAGATATCTATAAGGAATGTGATTATATCACGATCCATGTTCCAGCACTTCCTGCAACAAAGGGAATGTTGAACGCAGATGCATTTGCCATGATGAAGGATGGTGTCAGAATCCTGAACTTTGCAAGAGATGTTCTTGTAAATGATGAAGATATCAAGGCAGCACTTGCAAGCGGCAAGGTAGCAAAATATGTAACAGATTTCCCTAATCCGGCAATCGCAGGTACAGAAAATGTAATTGCATTACCACATCTTGGTGCCTCCACAGAAGAATCTGAAGATAACTGTGCGATCATGGCATGTAAAGAAATCACAGACTTTATGGAGAATGGTAATATCAAGAACTCCGTAAATTATCCAAATGTAAATATGGGCGTATGTGGTGATACTGCCAGAGTTACAATCTGCCATAAGAATATTCCTAACATGCTGACACAGTTTACAGGCGTATTTGCAAAGCAGGGCGGAAATGTATCGGGAATGATCAGTCAGGCAAAGGGTGAATATGCATACTCAATCCTTGACATTGATAAGGTTCCTACAGAAGACGATATCAATGCGTTGCTTGCAATTGATGGTGTTATCAAGGTTCGCGCGATCTAAGAAAAAAAGATTAGGAGATTAGTAAAAATGAGTGATAAACTGAAAGTTGGTATTCTTGGTGCTACCGGTATGGTAGGACAGAGATTTATAGCATTATTAGAGAATCATCCATGGTTTGAGGTTGTAACAGTGGCTGCAAGCCCAAGAAGTGCCGGAAAGACATATGAAGAGGCAGTCGGCGATAGATGGAAGATGGATACTCCGATGCCGGAGGGCGTTAAGAAGCTCATCGTTCATAATGTAAATGAAGTAGAACAGGTTGCTGCAACTGTAGATTTTGTATTCAGTGCAGTTGATATGTCAAAGGAAGAGATCAAGGCGATTGAAGAAGCATATGCAAAGACAGAGACGCCTGTAGTATCCAACAACTCAGCACATCGCTGGACACCGGATGTTCCTATGGTAGTACCTGAGATCAATCCGGAGCATATGAAGGTCATTGATTTCCAGAAGAAGAGACTAGGAACAACCAGAGGCTTTGTAGCAGTAAAACCAAACTGCTCCATCCAGTCTTATGCACCGGTTCTTACAGCATGGAAAGAGTTTGAGCCATATGAGGTGGTTGCTACCACATATCAGGCAATCTCAGGTGCAGGTAAGACCTTTAAGGACTGGCCGGAAATGGTTGGAAATATCATTCCATATATCGGTGGAGAAGAAGAAAAGTCAGAGAAGGAACCACTTCGTATCTGGGGTAAGATCGAGGATGGAGTGATCGTTCCTGCAACAACACCGGTTATCACATGTCAGTGTATCCGTGTTCCTGTATTAAACGGACATACAGCAGCTGTATTTGTTAAGTTCAAGAAGAATCCTACAAAGGAACAGTTGATCGAAAAGTTGGTATCATATAAGGGCGTTCCTCAGGAGCTTGAGCTTCCAAGCGCACCAAAGCAGTTCATCCAGTATCTGGAAGAAGACAATCGTCCACAGGTATCAATGGATGTTGACTTTGAACATGGTATGGGAATCAGCGTTGGTCGTCTTCGTGAAGACACTGTATATGACTGGAAGTTTGTTGGTTTATCCCATAATACAGTCAGAGGTGCAGCAGGTGGTGCTGTCCTTTGCGCAGAGTTATTAAAAGCACAGGGATATATCACAAAGAAATAAATGTTCATAAAGCAATAAGTTGAAAAAAGGAGGTTCTTTTAGAATATACAAAAAGAGCCTCTTTTCTTTCATAACATAATGCAAGATTTGTATGAGGAGGATAAAATGCTGGGGGTCTGGTTTATTATATGTGTTATTTTTCTTACAGTGTTTCGTTATATATGGAAAAGAAAGGAAAATAATCCATGTATGTTATTTTCGTATTTTTTATATTTGTATGATGTGACTGGATTGTTTTACTATGTGCTTGTTGGTAAATGCCGTGTAAAAATACTGTATCTGCTAATTGTTCTTTTCATGGTTATTCTTCAAATAGGATTACCATTCCTTTTCAATCATATTGGAAGAGATAATCGGGTAATTAAAGTGCTGAAGAACTGGCATGAACAAGTGATGAGTTCGTTTATGTTTTGGGGAATGTTGATCCTGTTATATCTTCCAAATGGCGAATGGGGGATCAGCGGGGGATTCTTTATTATGTCATATCTGGTAAATGCTTTCTTTATGGTGATGAAAAAGCTGCGGGAATCCATTTGGGAAATGCATATGCTTCAGAATATTGCAGGCTTCTTTGCCTTTATTATATGTATGATCGTTGCAAGATCAGATGATTTTCAATATTTTTCAAATTGGCTGTTTGCTTTATTATTGATCATCTGGCTTGTTTTATTATGTTTGTTTACCTTTGGAGCAGTTGATAAAAATCCGGGAATGTTATACTGGCTGTTTACAGAAACAGCAGAAAACCGAAAAGTACAGGTTGTTCGATATAAAAGAATTATAAAAAGATTTTTTAATATCTTCCTTTCCCTGTTTTTGTTGATGTTTTGGGTATTTATAGAGAATACACTGGAATTTTATTATACCAATCGAAAGACCTTGGAATTTAACTTATCTGATTTCTGGGGTAGTATGATCGTGCAGTCTTTTTTCTTATCCGTTATCATATCTGTTCTGGTCAGTTTATTGAAAACGAATGTAACAAAGATTATCAGTTGTTGTTTATGGGGATTAGCGGTAGCTTCCTATATTCAGGTTATGATATTTGATCGTGACCTTGGTATTACGGATGCTTATGCAATTAAATGGAGTGATTATTCCGGCAAGATGATCATGACCGGAATTGTATGGGGAATCTGTATTGTAGTTCCGGTTATTTTGTTTGCAAAATTTAAAAATAAATTCTTTAGTATTTTGAAATATGTAGCAGTGTGTTTATTATGTATTCAGATATCGGCAACTGTATATCTGGTTATAAAATCCGGAGGTTATAGGAATACTTCAGAAGCAGAGATTACAAATTACTATGTTTCAGGCAAAAATGAATATACAGTATCGGAAGAAAAAAATATTTTTGTATTTGTTCTTGATACATACAGCAATGATTTTATTGACGAAATGACAGAGCAATATCCGGATGCGTTAGAGCCGCTGCATGATTTTACATATTATGATAATTATGACAGCAAATATGACGGAACAGCGCTGGCAATGAATTATCTGTTAACGGGACAGGAATTTGATAATACGATTCCTTGTCGGGAATATTCTAAAGAAGCATTTCATTCAGAAAAGGCTGTCGAATTTTATAATACACTAAAAGAACAACAGTATTCTTGTAATATATATACGGATAAAGCAACAGTTAGTTTTCTTAATGCAAAGAATCTATATGAATATTATGATAATGTACAGGAAAATGCAGATGGTGAGATCTTAGTCGATTACCACGCAGTCCGGAAAAATATTATAAAGGGGGCAATGTATAAAGTATTGCCGCTGGCATTAAAGAGATTTTCTTTAGTTGTTACCAGTGATTTTGATGGTGCGGTCAGTTCTTCCGGCGGAGGGGAAGATTCGCCGGACCTGGATGATGATTTTTATTTAAAATTACAGACACAGGGACTAGAATATAACAGCAGTTCTGGAACATTTGCAATTTACCATTTTAGCGGAATGCATGATTATGGGGATGGAAAGGGAAAAAATCTGCCAGAAGCGGCTTACGATAATCTAAATGATGTGTACGTTTTTCTTGATGAATTGAAAAATATGGGAGTTTATGATAATTCAACGATCATAATAACGGCAGATCATGGAAAAATCATGACGGTAGATGGTATTCAGCCTATTTTCTTTATCAAAGAACCCTATAAAAAGAATGACAGGCTTGCAGTTTGCAGTTCTCCGGTAAGTGCGGAAGAGTTTATGCCAACGATCATGAAGCTTATTACAGGTGAAAGCAAAGATAAAACCATTTATGATTATGAAGCGGATGAAAATCGGTCAAGAAGTGTATATATACGACAGTACAAGGAAAATATATCCGATCTTCTGAAAAATGATTCAGCAAATTATGCTTGTTTGTATAAGTATACATATCAGGGAGACAAGGATGAATTAAGGAAATATGCAGGTGCAAAACCGAAGCAGAAGATACCGTTGATCGATTTCTGGTATTAAAAAACAAGAAAAGGAGATAGTATGATGTTTAATGAAATGAATTTATTAGTACAGGAATTTCCAACAATGAAATTATATATTGATCCGGCGACGACAAGTTATCTGATCCAGATAATTGCCGGAGTAGTGATCGCAGCAGGTGCGGTAGCAGGAATTGCATTCAGTAAAATAAAAAGAGCATTAAAAAAAGGAAAAACAGAAGAACAGCCCGTAAAAAAGACAAGAAATGAAGAAAAGAAAATTGTTACTGCAGATGATTTGTTAGATGATGAGGAATAGAAGTGAATCAGATAATTAATTATGTTTCGGATTTTTTCGGGATCATAATGAGATGGTGCTATGTTTTTGTAAATAATTATGGATTGTCAATTATTGTGTTTACGATTTTTACAAAATTTGTATTATTTCCTATTTCATTGATTACACAGAAAAATTCGATAAAAATGGCACAGATGCGTCCGGAACTTGATGCTTTAAAAGTAAAATATGTGGATGATAAAGATCGGTATGCAGATGCACAACTGGAATTATATAAAAAAATGCAATATCATCCATTACTGGATATGATACCACTGCTGATCCAGATTCTGATCGTTCTTGGATTGGTGGGTGTTATGTATTGCCCGCTTTCATATATCCTGCGGATGCAGGATCCCGATATCGCTATGCTGCAAAAATGGTTTGAGGGGCTTGGATGGACATTGCAGGATAATTCTTACCAGTTGACAATGATCCATGAAATACAGAATGGTATTAGCGGTGTGCCTGAAAACCTTATGGGACTGATAGAAAAGATATCAGATTTTGATATGAATTTTATCGGATTTAATTTATCAGAGAAACCACAATTATCATTACATAATAAACTGGTTTTGATTCCTGTTTTATCGGGTGTGAGCGCATGGCTCATGTGTGTTGTTCAAAATAAAATAAATGTGCTGCAGTTATATGCCGGAAAATGGAATAAAATAGGAATGACGGTATTTATGATAGCATTTTCCACATATTTTGCGTTCCTTGTTCCGGCTGGAGTCGGGGTATATTGGATCTTTGGAAATTTGTTCGCAATTCCTTCCATGTATCTGGTAAATATTGTGATGCCGCCTGAAAAATATATTGATATGGATTACATACGGATCTTGAATGAAACAGCAGAGGAAAAAGAAAAGATACGAAAAAAGTATGGGAGAACAGAGAAACAGGATTATCATCGGTTTGAGAAGACTGAAAAGAGAATTGTATTTTATGCAGAGGGCCGGGGCTTTTATAAATATTATCAGCCGATCATAGAGTATCTGGCTGAACGGTCTGATTATAAAATGGATTATGTTACCAGTGATCCGGAGGATCCGATCCTGAAGCAGGAGCAGTCGGCAGTCCGGGCATATTATATAGCACAGGACAAGTATCTGATTCCTTTGTTTATGAAATTGGATTGTGATATCTGTCTGATGACGATGCCAGATCTGGAAAAATATCATATCAAGCGTTCCAAGGTAAGATCAGATATTGAATATATTTATGTAGCACATGGGATGGGAAGTAATGCACTTACATTACGGAAAGGTGCATTAGATTATTATGACACGGTTTTTTGTGTAGGAATCGATTCGGTACGTGAAATACAGCAAATGGAAGCGCTGTATGTGACACAGCCTAAAACTCTGGTTGAGACAGGATATGCGTTATTGGATCAGATGATCGAGCAGTATCAGATTGAAAACAGAAAAGAAAATGAAAAGAAAAAAATACTGATCGCACCATCGTGGCAGCCGGAAAATATTATTGATCTGTGTATTGAGCAGATATTAGATAAATATAAGAATACACCATATGAGGTCATTGTACGGCCGCATCCGCAGCAGGTGAGACATCAGATGGAACGGTTTGTGGAAATGCAGGAGCGATATGCAAAGGATGATAATATAACTATACAGACGGACTTTTCTTCTAACAGTACGGTTATGGATGCTGATCTGCTGATAACAGACTGGTCAGATATATCATTTGAATATGCATTTACAACATTGAAACCAGTGCTGTTTATTGATACGCCAATGAAAATCATGAATCCTGAATATGATAAGATTGAGCAGAAGCCAATTAATGTGACATTGCGAAATGTGCTTGGGAAGGCGATATCTGTAAATGATATTGATAATATACTTGAAATATCTACAGATATGTTAAAGCAAAAGGACATGTATAGAAAGCAGATTGCGGATGCCAGAGAGAAACATATTTTTAATATCGGAAAGAGCCGGATATTAAGTGGAAAATATATTATGAAACGGCTTATGGAATAGAGAGGGGTAGGAGAATGCAGGGTATAATATTAGCAGCAGGAATGGGGAAACGATTAAAGAATATTACAAAGAATAAGACTAAATGTATGGTTGAAGTAAATGGAATATCTCTGATTGAAAGAATGCTGAAGATCCTTGACAGAAAAGACCTGTCAAGGATCGTTATAGTGACAGGGTATCAGGAAGAGACATTAAAGGAATATATTGTGTCATTAACAATACATACACCGATCATATTTGTGGAAAATCCAATATATGATAAAACAAATAATATTTATTCCCTGTCTTTAACGGCCACTTTTCTGGAGGAAGAAGACACCCTCTTGCTGGAATCAGATCTGATTTTTGATGAAACGGTAATAGATCTGATATTATGTGATCCAAGAGAGAACCTTGCACTTGTTGATCGGTTTGAAAGCTGGATGGATGGTACATGTATGCTTTTGGATGAGAATGACTGTATTGTGGATATGGTCGCAAAAAAAAATCTTCATTTTGTAAATGCGGATCAATACTATAAGACAGTGAATATATATAAATTCAGCAGGCATTTTTCCAAGTATACATATGTGCCTTTTCTAAAGGCGTATGCAATGGCAATGGGAAATAATGAATATTATGAGTCTGTTATCCGCTTGATCGCAATGCTTGACACGAAAGAGCTGCAGGCCAGACGGCTTAACGGTCAGCGCTGGTATGAGATTGATGATATTCAGGATCTGGATATTGCAGAAAGCCTGTTTACAGATAATACAGAGGAACAGTATAAAAAAATAACTGCCAGATATGGTGGCTTTTGGAGATATCCTAAATTGGTCGATTATTGCTATCTTGTAAATCCGTATTTCCCAACAGAACACATGTTGGAAGAAATTCGTGCCAACAGTGACCGGCTGATCATGCAGTATCCCTCTGGTGCAAGAGTGATACGGTTATTGGCAGGCAAACTGTTTGGCATATCAGATAAGAAAATTATAGTTGGTAATGGAGCAGCGGAATTAATTCGTGAAATGATGCAGGAAACGAATGGAAAAATAGGTTTTGTGACTCCGACATTTGAGGAATATATAAATTGCTGTAAGCAGGAACAAAGAGTTATTATGGATACCAGAAAAATGGATTTTTCATATTCTGGACAGGACATTCAGGATTATTTTGAACAGAAGCATATTCAAATGCTTGTGCTGATAAATCCGGATAATCCTAGTGGGAATTATATTGATTCCAGAGAAATATATGAATTGATCCATTGGTGTAAGAAGAAAAAGATATGTCTTATATTAGATGAGAGTTTTTCGGATTTTTCGGATGAGGCAGAATCTTGTATAGCTGATTCGTATCTGGAACTGTATGATGAGTTTTATGTAATAAAAAGTATTTCAAAATCATATGGGGTTCCGGGCTGCAGACTGGGAATATTAGCTGGAAGAAACAGTGAAAAACTTGATCAGATCCAGCGCAAACTGCCAATCTGGAATATTAATTCTTATGCAGAATTCTTTTTACAGATCATAGAAAAGTACAAGGAGGATTACAGACTGTCACTGGATCGTCTTAGAAAGTCCCGTGAGATTTTCATGAAAGAGCTGGAAAAACTCCCATATATGAAGGTATATCCATCGCAAGCAAATTATGTTATGTGTGAACTTTCAGATGGAGTGAAAAGCAGGAAACTTGCATCATTTTTACTGGAAAATAATATTTTGATCAAAGTGCTGAATGAGAAATTAAATAACCAAAAGGAAATGATCAGACTTGCAGTTCGGACGGATGAAGAGAATATGCATCTGATTGAATTGTTGGAAAAATTTGGAGGTGAATATATTGAATAACTGGAAAGCAATCTGGAATAGAAGAGAAGCGGATGAATGTTTTTTGCAGTCGCTTGAAGATCCTAAAGCAATCTGGCGGGAGCTGAAACGAATTGATGGATTTGATGTGGATCTGGGAGATTCAGCGGATGCATATTATAATGCATTTTATAAAAGCTGGGAAGAAGAATGTGCACTTTTAAATACACATATTGGTCCGTGGAACAGCATTTATGAAGTAGGATGCGGCGCAGGAGCGACCTTATATTTATTTTCCAGGCAGAATAAAAAGATTGGCGGAATTGATTATTCCAGACAGAGTACAGATATTGCAAAAATTGTATTAAAAGAAGCGGAGATAGCATGTATGGAAGCGGACCATATTTCAACAGATGAAAAATTTGATGTTGTGATGGCTGATTCTGTATTTGCATATTTTCCAGATGAAGCCTATGTATCTGATGTTCTGGAGAAGATGTATGAAAAAGCGCATAAGGCTGTGCTGATCACAGAGATATTTGATAAAGAGCTGGAAGATGCCTGCATGCAGTATAGAAGAGCTAAAATACAGAATTATGATGAAAAATATAAAAATCTTGATAAGTTATTTATTTCAAAATCCATGTTTGAAATGTTTTCACAAAAGCATGGTTGTGAATTGGTATTTACATCTGTTGAAAATCCATATTACTGGAATAGTCAATTTATGTACAATGTATTAATTATTAAGAAATAAGAAATAACACCAAATTCGCTAACAAATTCTTGCTACCATCATACAATTGTGCTAAAATCAAACAGGATTGAGATAATGAGAAAAATGGAGGCACACACATGAAGAAATTAATTTTAGTTACATCACCACCAGCCTGTGGAAAGACATTTATTTCCAAACAGGTGGCAAAGGCACTGCCAAATTGTGTATATCTGGATAAGGATACATTAATTGTTCTTTCAAAGCAGATTTTTGTAGTGGCTGGTGAGGAATATAACCGTTCATCCGATTTCTTCCAGAAAAATATCCGCGACTACGAATATTATTGTGTACTGGATCTTGCATTTGAAGCACTGGAATACAATGATACAGTTCTTATAAATGCACCATTCACAGATGAGATCAGAGATGACGAATATCTTGACAATCTCCGTGCAAAGCTTGCAGAAAAAGGTGCAGAGCTCTTTGTGATCTGGGTAAATACCAGAAAAGATGTCTGCCACGAAAGAATGATCAAGCGTGCATCAGACAGAGATACCTGGAAATTGGAGCACTGGGATGAATATATCAACAGTCAGAACTTCAATCCGCCAACAAATATCAAAGAGCTCTTTATATTTGAGAATTCTTCCGATGAAGAATTTAAGGCATCTATAGATAAGGTTGTTAAGGCAATCAGAGGTTGATAGTGATTTTGAGTATTGCAACAGGAATCAGCAATGTTTTCTGTTGCAATATTTATATAGACAAACAGAGATCAGGAGGAACAGAACATGGCAGCAATCAGATGCTTTAAAGCATTCAGACCAAGACCGGATATCTGCGACAGAGTGGCAGCATTACCATATGATGTGTATAGCAGAAAAGAAGCCTGTGAAGAAGTACGTCGGGAACCGATGTCATTTTTAAAGGTAGATCGTGCAGAGACATCATTTGATGACAGTGTGGATACCTATGCACCGGAAGTGTATAAGAAGGCAGGAGATCTTCTGCATGAGATGATGGAGGATGGTACTTATATTGAGGAAGAAAAGCCGGTATACTACATATATGAATTGATCATGGCTGGACGTCATCAGACAGGTCTGGTTGCCTGTGCTTCGATTGATGACTATGTGAATGGTGTGATCAAGAAACACGAGAATACCAGAGAAGACAAAGAACAGGATCGTATCCGCCATGTAGAAGCCTGTGGTGCGCAGACCGGACCAATCTTCCTTGCCTATCGTTCGATTGATATTGTAAATCAGATCATTGACCGGGTAAAGACAGGAGAAAAGTTATATGGCTTTACTTCACCGGATGGTATCACACATAATGTATGGATCATTGATGAAGCAGATGATATTCAGATAATTCAGGAAGCATTTGCAGGTATCAACGAGATTTACATAGCAGACGGACATCATCGTTCTGCTTCTGCTGTAAAAGCAGGCCTCCATATGAGAGAACAGCATCCGGATTATACCGGAGAGGAAGAATTTAATTATTTTCTGTCCGTTCTGTTTCCACATGATCAGTTGATGATCCTTCCATATAACCGTGTTGTAAATGATCTGAACGGTATGACTGATGACGAATTTTTAAAGAAACTGGAAGACAAATTTGAAGTAAAAGCATGTGATGCGGCTGTTTCACCGAAGAAGAAAGGCAGCTTTGGCATGTATATGGATGGCAGATGGTATCAGTTAACGGTAAAGGACGGAGTTGTTCCGGAGGATGTTGTCGGCTGTCTGGATGTATCTGTGCTTCAGGAAAATGTTCTGGCACCGATGCTTGGCATTGGAGATCCGAGAACGGACAAACGGATCCAGTTTGTCGGTGGTATCCGTGGACTTTCCGAGCTGGAACGACTGGTGGATGGAGGAAAGAAGGTAGCATTTTCCATGTATCCGACTTCCATTACAGAATTATTTGATATTGCGGATGCAGGCAAATTGATGCCGCCGAAGTCTACATGGTTTGAACCAAAGCTTCGAAGCGGAATCTTTATCCACAAGATAAACGAATAAAGATGAACAGTCATATGCAAATGAGAAAATTGAACAGGGAAACGGTGCAGCTATTTCGTATTTTGCATATAGAAAAGAATACACATGAGGAGAATGGGTTATGACAAAGAACACAGAGATTTTCGTTCTGAATCAGGATGAGGTTATGGCGATCACGGGGGCGAGACATGGCAATCCACATCACATACTTGGTATGCATGCCTGTCTGGCTGATGTATATGTAAATGCATTTCTGCCGGATGCAGCAGAAGTTTATGTAGTGGATGAAAAGGATCAGACAGAATATTCGATGCATGTAGAATACGCCGATGGATTTTTTACAGTAAAGATTGAGAACCGGCAGCCATTTGCATATCTGCTAAAGATTGTCCGAAAGGTATGGGATGCAGACGGAGAAGAATCAGATGAAGTCAGTCTGATAAAGGATGCATACAGCTTTTCCTATTCTGCGGATCTTGAAAAAGTAATGCAGGTGGTAAATGGAGAAGATGACGTGGAATCAGGCTTCCGGATCAAAGAATTGTTTGGAGCCAGAAAGCTGAACTTTGATGGCACAGAAGGAGTGGCATTCTGTATTCAGGTTCCGGGCTGCGTCAGAGCCAGCGTGGTCGGAGATTTCAATAACTGGGACGGCAGAGTGAACCAGATGCGGAAGATTGAGTATACCGATCTGTTTGAACTGTTTATACCATATGACATTAACCAGACCAGATATAAATTTGAAGTATTATATGAAAATGGAGAAACCGATATTTTCTCCGATCCATATGCAACAGCATTTGAACCGGTTCCGGGCAATGCGTCCTTATTTACAGAGCTGACATATGACTGGATGGATGCGGCATATATGACAGACCGGAAAAAGAAGAATATCAGCATGGAACCTGTGAATATCTATGAGGTACATATGCAGACATTTAAGACCGACAAAGATGGAGAACGGCTTTCCTATCAGGCATTTGCAAAAGAAATCGCAGCTTATGTAAAGAGCATGAAGTATAATTACATCGAGCTTATGCCAATCATGGAATATTCCGGTGAGGATACATGGGGATATGATACGACGGGTATCTATGCACCAACGTCCAGATTTGGTTCTCCAACTGATTTCATGGCAATGGTTGATTATCTGCATGCAAAAGGTATTGGTGTGATCCTTGATATGGTGCCTGTGATGGATATTGACTGTATGACTTACTGGTTGGAAGCGTATCATCTGGATGGCATCCGTCTGGATAATAAAGAGCTGATCCGTTCCTTCCGAAAGGTGACCGGAGACAGATATGCGGATGTTATGGTGGATCTTACATGGAACACAACGGGCGTTTCAAAGCTTACAGAGTATATGAAGACTGCGCCGGATCGCAGAGAGAACTTTGTAGACTATGTATCTTCTGTAACCGGATTTATATCCGAGTATCAGGAGGTAAGTGCATTATCACATGATCAAGTGGCATATGGTCAGGGAAGCTTTATAGAGAAGATGCCGGGTGGCTATGAAGACAAATATGCAGATCTTCGTATATTTTATGGCTTGAATATGTTCCTTCCTGGTAAAAAACTGATGTTTATGGGACAGGAGATTGGAATGTTTGGCGGTTTTGATGGCTATCATGTTATTGATTGGAGCGTTCTGGAGTTTGAAGCAAATAAATATCTTCAGAAGTATGTAAAGGATCTGAATGCTTTATATCTTGCAGAACCGGCATTTTATGAAGCAGACAAACTTCCATTTATATTTGCAGGAGAGCAGGAGCCACATACTGTATGCTTCACAAGAACAGACAGTAAGGGTTCTGTCTGTTATGTAGCTGCGAACTTTGGAACTTCAGATCAGAAGAGCTATGTATTACAGACCGGAGCTCCGGGAACTTATAAAGAGATCTTCTCCAGTGATGCGGCAAAGTATGGTGGAGAAGGTAATAACAATAAACAGCAGAAGGTGACGAAGGACGGTGATATCGAGATTGTTCTCCCTGCACTTTCAATCACAGTATTTAAGAAGGTGAAATAATTAAGTGATAGGTATAGCATTGACGGAGAGGCTGGCAGATACTACAGAGTCAGCATCAGAAACGGCATCGGAGATCGTACAGGATGCTGAACAAAAAGCTGGATTGCTCAGACAGTATATGACAGATCTGCTGGATTGGTGCATGTCAAAGGTTGGAAGCCTGGTAGTGGCGGTTATCTTTATGGTGATCGGATTTCGGGTTGTGAAATGGATCATCAAGCTGATAAAGAGAACCTTTGACCGTTCCAATATGGATGTCAGTGTCGTAGGATTTTTACTGTCTGCCATCCGTATTCTGATGAATTTTATAATATTGATAACAGCGGCATCCATTGTCGGTTTTCAGGTTACTTCATTTGTCACATTGCTTGGAACGGCGGGTGTGACGATCGGTCTTGCGTTGCAGGGCAGCCTGTCCAATCTTGCCGGTGGTGTGCTGATCCTGATATTGAAACCATTTCATGTAGGTGACTATATTATCGAGAATAATACCAAATGTGAAGGCGAGGTTGTATCGATCGATATATTCTATACAAAGCTTAAGACGATCGATAATCGTTCCGTAGTCATACCAAATGGAAGCATATCGAATACATCACTGGTGAATGTTACTTTACATGATAAGAGGCGGGCAGAGATCAAGCTCGGTGTCGGTTACGATGAAGATCTGGATAAGGTAAAGCGTGTGGTACTGGATGCGGTAAAGACAGTTCCGGGATATCTGGAGGATGAAGTCGTGGATTTCTTCATTGATGAATTCGCAGATAGCAGCATTGTGGTCAGTGTTCGGTTCTATGCGAAGATCGACCAGTACTGGGATGCACTCTGGTCGGCAAGATGGAATATCAAGAAAGCATTTGATGAAAATGGAATCGTTATCCCATACAATAAACTGGATGTCAACCTCGATTCTTGCAAAAAAACAGATAATCGAGTATAATAATCGGTTGTGATATGAAAACTAGATAATTGTGTGATGAGTTTACTATCACACAATTATCCGTACATTTAATAGATTAGGAGTGATTTAGAAATGACAAAGATTGATATTATTTCCGGTTTCTTAGGTGCCGGAAAAACAACTCTGATCAAGAAGCTGATCGAAGAAGGTTTTAAGGGCGAGAAGCTTGTGCTGATTGAGAATGAATTTGGCGAGATCGGTATTGATGGCGGATTCTTAAAGGATGCCGGTGTACAGATCACTGAGATGAATTCCGGTTGTATCTGCTGCTCCTTAGTTGGAGATTTTGGTACGGCTTTAAAGAAGGTTATTACAGAATATGCACCGGACAGAATCATCATCGAGCCATCCGGTGTTGGTAAGCTTTCAGATGTTATCAAGGCTGTAAAGGATGTTGCAGAAGAAGTTGAAGTACAGCTTGACAGCTATACAACAGTTGCAGATGTATCCAAATGCAAGATTTACATGAAGAACTTTGGTGAATTCTTCAATAATCAGATCGAAAGTGCAAATACGATCGTACTGAGCAGAACACAGACAGCTTCCCAGGATAAGATCGAAAAGGCAGTTGCCATGATCCGTGAGCACAATGCAGATGCTACGATCATCACGACTCCATGGGATGATATTGACGGTTCTAAGATCAAAGAAGCTATGCAGAATCATAAAACCGTTAAGGACGCTTTATTTGAGGATGAAGATGAGCATGAGCATCACCACCTTCATCACGGCCATGACGATGAATGTGGCTGTGGCGATCATGACCACGATCATGAACATCATCATCACGACCATGACGATGAATGTGGCTGTGGCGATCATGACCACGATCATGAACATCATCATCACGACCATGACGACGAATGTGGCTGTCATGATCACGATCATGAACATCATCATCATGACCATGATGACGAATGTAGTTGTGGCTGTCATGATCACGATCATCACCATCACCACCATGCAGATGAGGTATTTACAAGCTGGGGTAAGGAAACTCCACATAAGTTTAATGAAGATAAGTTAAAAGAGACTCTGGATGAGCTTGCTAACACAGAGGAATATGGTATTATCCTTCGTGCAAAGGGTATCGTTCCAAGTGATGGTACAGACTGGTTATACTTTGATCTTGTACCGGGTGAGTATGAGATCCGTAAGGGAAATCCGGATATCACAGGTAAGTTATGTGTGATCGGAAGCAAACTGGCAGAAGACAAGCTTGCAGAGCTGTTTGAGGTATAGGAGAAAATGATGGCAAGACAACAGGAAACAGAGATTCCGGTTTATGTATTTATGGGCTTCCTTGACAGTGGTAAAACTACATTTGTGAAGGAGACATTATTAGACCGGGAATTCACCGGAGGCGCCAAGACACTGCTTCTTGTATGCGAAGACGGTGAAGAAGAGTACGATGAGAAAGACCTGAAAAAGAAAAATATTTTTCTGGAATTCATAGAAGAAGATCAGTTGAACACAGAGCATCTGTTAGATCTGCAGGACAAATATCAGCCGGAGCAGGTTATGATCGAATACAATGGTATGTGGAAGCTGGACAAGATCTTTGATATCCGTGTGCCGAAGGGATGGACCGTTGTCCAGGTATTATCCTTTGTAAATGCTGAGACATATGATGTATATCAGCAGAATATGAAAGCAACAATGATGGATCAGGTTAACAGTGCGGATATGGTTGTATTTAACCGTTGTGATGAGAAGTCCAAGCGCGCAGAATGGCGCAGAGGAATCAAAGCAGTCAACCGACGGGCACAGATCATCTTTGAGATGAAGGATGGTTCGATCGCACCGGATGAGAATGACGAAGAAGATCTGCCATACGATGTAAAGGCTGACGTGATCGAGCTGAACGATGAGGATTTCGGTATCTGGTATGTGGATGCCTCCGATCAGCCGGATCGTTATGTCGGTAAGAAGATTCATTTCCGTGGCATGGTATTCAAGCCGAAACAGTATGGTAAGAATGCATTTGTACCGGGACGTTTTGCGATGACCTGCTGTGTAGAGGATATTACATTTGTAGGCTTCAAATGCTATTACGATGGCTCTAAGAATCTGATTGACAGACAGTGGGTAGATGTAACAGCAACGATCAAGAAAGAATACTATCCTGATTTTGAGGGAGATGGTCCGGTTCTCTATGCAGAGAAGGTTGTGCTGACCGGTCCGCCGGAAGAAGAGGTTGTATACTTCAGTTAATATAAAAATGCATTTGACTTTTTGTATGGATACAGGTAGTATAAATGCAGGCGTATAAAAAGCTGCCAGGTGGCAGCTTTTTGTTTTCGCTGATTCTGTTCAGGCATGCTCCATGGAGAGACGGCAGAAATGTCGAAAGGAGCAGATACAGATGTACAGTAAAGTAACAAGTGGAGGAGTCCTTGGAGTAGAGGGACTTCTGATTCAGGTGGAAACAGATATCAATGACGGACTGCCAATGTTTCATATGGTAGGCTTTTTGTCTGCATGCGTAAAGGAAGCCGGAGAGCGGGTGAGAACAGCGCTCAAAAACTCTGGATTTCAGATACCACCGAAAAAGATCACGATCAATTTATCACCGGCAGATATCCGGAAGGAAGGAACTGCCTACGATCTTCCCATTGCCATAGGAATTATGGTATCTATGGGGCTTATTCCAAACGATAAAATAGAAAATACCTTGATTATGGGTGAACTGGGGCTGGATGGCAGGATCAATGCTGTATCAGGAATACTCCCGGTTGTTCATCATGCAGTAAAACAAGGAATCACACGCTGTCTTGTTCCGGCGGAAAATGCAGAGGAGGCGGCACTGATCCGAAATATAGAAGTGATCCCGCTTCGAACGTTGTCAGAAGCAGAATCTTATCTGAATGAAAAAGCGGTGATCGAGCCTGCATTTGTAGATGTGGAGGCTCTGCTCGACCAGGAGGATATGGGGGAACTGGGAGATTTTGCAGATATTAAAGGGCAGGAAATATTGAAGCGCGGAATGGAGATCGCAGCAGCCGGAATGCACAATATTCTGATGACAGGAGCAGCAGGTTCAGGAAAGTCCATGATCGCAAAATGCCTGCCAACGATCCTTCCACGTCTGACATTTGAGGAGAGTATTGATATTACCAAGATATACAGTGTGGCAGGTCTGCTGAAAAAAGGACAGGCGATGATAACAAAGCGTCCGTTCCGGGCACCGCATCATACCGTATCTGCCATTGCTCTGACCGGTGGCGGAGCAATACCGAAGCCGGGAGAGATCAGTCTCAGTCATAATGGGGTGTTGTTTCTGGATGAGCTTCCGGAATTTGGCAGAAATGTTCTTGAAGTAATGCGGCAGCCGTTAGAAGATCGGGAAGTAACGATCGCAAGGATCCAGGGTAAATATATATATCCGGCAGGATTTATGCTGGTTGCGGCACGAAATCCCTGTCCCTGCGGCATGTATCCGGATCTGAATAAATGTACCTGTACCTGTAGGCAGATCCGACAATACAATGCAAGGCTTAGCAGACCGCTACTCGATCGTATTGATATCAACGTAAATGTCCGCAGGATTGACTGTTCTGACCTGTTAGAGGATAAACGGGCAGAAACTTCGGCTGAGATCCGGGAAAGGGTGCTTGCGGCGCAGAACATACAGAAGGAGCGTTACCGTTCAGAGTCGATAAATTTTAATTCCCAACTGGATGGAAAGAGAACAAAGCAATATATTTCCCTGGGAAGGGCAGAGCAGGAGCTGGTGCGGGAAGCGTTTGAACATACAGAACTTTCTGCCAGAGGCTATAACCGGGTACTTAAGATCGCAAGGACGATCGCTGATCTGGCAGGAAGTATCGGGATCCATGAGGAACATTTAAAAGAGGCATTGTTTTTCCGGTATCAGAATCTTACAGAAGAGACAGAGGGAAATATGCAGTACAAAGGAATGAAAGGGGGGGACAGATATGGAGTATGATCTTATAAGGCTGTGGCTGGGGATGATATCGGATATGGGGAATGCAGCACTTGGCAGGATCCTTGATTATTTTGGAGGACCTGAAGAACTGTGGAATGTTCCAGAACATGTGCTTCGGGAAACGTTGACAGAAAAACAGAGTGAACGGATCCTGTGCACACGGGATGAAAAGAAAATAATCGTCTATAAAAACAGACTAAAGGAGCGGAATATTACATATATATATCCAGGACATCCTTATTTCCCGGAAGTCCTGCGGGAAATTCCGGATTGTCCGTTTCTGCTGTATGCAAAGGGGTGTGTGGAGACGCTTAAAACAGACAGAACCGGTATAGCGATCGTAGGTGCAAGAAAGGCCTCCGCATATGGGAAAGAGATGGCGGAGCAGTTTGCTTCTGTGCTTGCAGGATATCGGACTGGTATTATCAGCGGACTTGCAGCAGGAATCGACGGCGCCGCCCAGCGTGCGGCAATCAATGTAGAAAATGGATTTACAGTTGCAGTACTAGGTTGTGGGATCAATATCTGTTATCCGAAGGAAAATTACAATTTGTTTGAACGGATTGGGCATCAGGGTGTGATCCTGTCAGAATATGGGTTGGATATAGAGCCTGCGGCATGGAGATTTCCACTTAGGAACCGGATCATCAGTGGACTTGCAAAAGGGGTGCTGGTTGTAGAAGCACAGAAGAAAAGCGGATCTCTGATCACCGCCGATCAGGCGCTGGAACAGGGGCGTGAGGTGTATGCAGTTCCGGGACGGATTGGAGACAGAAACAGTGAGGGCTGCAATCATCTGATCCGGCAGGGGGCTATGCTTGTGACGGATCCTGAGGATATTGTGGAGGATTTAAAACTTGAACGGAGGATCCTTGCAGCAGGGAAAGCAGAATGTCGGGAGGACAGCCGGCTTACCGCTCTGGAACAGAAGATATGTGCCTGTATGGGGCGGGAAGTGCTGCATATAGAGGAAATCTGTGCCCGCGTGGATCAGCCTCCTGCAAGAATCCTGACAGCGTTATTTGATATGGAAAGAAAAGGAATAATTCGGCAGCCGGTACGGTATTATTTTGCTGTTACACAGGGATGAAAACAGAATCCGGGGCATTTTTTCAGAAAATTGTAATAAAATATTCACTTGCATGGCAGGAAAAAATGGTGTATAGTTTGTGTCGTTTAAACGAACAGGAAAGGAAAGAGTACATGGCTAAATATCTTGTTATTGTAGAGTCTCCGGCGAAAGCCAAGACGATTAAAAAGTTTTTGGGCAGTAATTATGAAGTGATTGCGTCGAATGGTCATGTGCGTGATCTGCCTAAAAGCCAGATGGGCATTGATGTTGATAATGATTTTGAACCGAAATATATAACGATCAGAGGAAAAGGAGATATACTTGCACAGCTTCGAAAAGAAGTAAAGAAAGCTGACAAAGTGTACCTCGCAACTGACCCCGACCGTGAGGGAGAAGCAATCTCCTATCATTTATCAAAAGCACTGAAACTGGATGATAAGAAGTACAAGCGAATTACCTTCAATGAAATTACGAAAAATGCAGTAAAGAATTCAATTAAGCAGGCACGCGATATCGATATGGCACTTGTGGATGCACAGCAGGCGAGACGTGTATTGGACAGACTGGTTGGTTATAAGATCAGTCCGCTTCTCTGGGCAAAGATTAAGAGAGGTTTAAGTGCCGGACGTGTACAGTCTGTAGCATTAAAGCTGATCTGTGACAGAGAAAAAGAGATCAATGAATTTATTCCAAAGGAATACTGGACACTTTCTGCTATGCTGGCACCGGAAAAGGCCAAGAAAAGCATTGAATTCAAATACATGGGAAATGGGAGCGATAAGGAAGAAATATCTTCCAGAGCGGAACTGGATCATATCATAGAAACAATCGGAAAGCAGTCTTTTAAGATCGCATCGATCAAGGACAGTGAGCGTCATAAGAAAGCGCCACTTCCATTTACAACCAGTACGTTGCAGCAGGAAGCTTCCTCCAAGCTGAACTTTGCGACATCCAAAACGATGCGTATCGCACAACAGTTATATGAAGGTGTGGAGATCAAGGGCAGAGGTTCCATCGGTCTGATCTCTTATCTGAGAACGGATTCTACCAGAATATCGGATGAAGCGGCAGCAGCAGCTAAGGATTATATCATAAAGAATTTTGGAGAAGATTATACAGCGGGAATACCTCGGGCAGACAAACCGGGTAAGAAGATCCAGGACGCGCATGAAGCAATCCGTCCGACGGATATCACACTGTCACCGGCAGCTATCAAGGATCAGTTAAGCAGAGAACAGTTCCGTCTGTATCAGCTGATCTATAACCGCTTCCTTGCAAGCCAGATGGCAGAGGCAGTATACAGCATTAAGACCGTAAAGGCAGAAGTAGCAGGCTATCGGTTCCAGACCTCAGTATCAAAGATTGCATTTGCAGGATTTACAACGGTTTATAATGTGGACAACGAGAAGAGTGAGCATATTGCGGGAATTAAGGATCTGAATGAAGGGGATCTGTTAAAATTAGAAGATTTTGACGAGAAGCAGCATTTTACACAGCCGCCGGCAAGATATACAGAAGCACTTCTGGTAAGAACCTTAGAGGAGCTTGGCATTGGAAGACCAAGTACTTATGCACCGACGATCTCAACAATATTGAATCGTCGTTATATCACAAAAGAGAATAAGAAATTATACGTAACAGAACTGGGAGAAGCCGTGAATCAGATTATGGAACAGGCATTTCCGGTTATTATCGACGTGAATTTTACAGCGAATCTGGAGTCCCTTCTCGATAAGATCGGTGAGGGTGCTATCGAATGGAAAGTTGTAGTAAGAAACTTCTATCCAGATCTCGATGCGGCGGTTAAGAAAGCCGAGAGTGAGTTGCAGTCCATTAAGATTGAGGATGAAGTAACGGATGAGGTGTGTGACGAGTGCGGACGCAATATGGTCGTAAAGTATGGTCCACACGGTAAATTCCTTGCATGTCCGGGCTTCCCTGACTGTAAATTTACGAAGCCGTTCTTTGAAAAGACAGGAGTTCCTTGTCCAAAGTGTGGAGGTGATATAGTAATAAAGAAGACCAGAAAGGGCAGAAGATACTATGGATGTATCAATGCTCCTGAATGTGATTTTATGTCATGGGCGAAACCATCAAGGGAAAAATGTCCGGTATGTGGCAGTTATATGGTTGAAAAGGGTAATAAGTTACTTTGTTCAGCAGAAAACTGTGGATATTCCAGAGATAATACCGAAAAGGAAAAACAGGCATAAGTGATCGGATGAAGTTGTCCGGCCTGCCATATAAAAAAAGTTGTTTTTAAATATTAAATCTCTCGTTTGACAGGAAAGGCTATTGTTATCTCATGACCATTGTGATAGAATGTCAAATAGTGTAGATTTTTTTATGCAAAAACAACTTTTTTGTATTTTACATACGGAGGAACAGAAATGAGTGTTCAATTATTAGATAAAACACGAAAAATCAACAAATTATTGCACAATAACAACTCGCATAAGGTTGTTTTTAATGATATTTGTGATGTTTTGAGTGATATTTTAAAATCAAATGTACTGGTTATCAGTAAAAAAGGTAAGGTTCTGGGAATTAAGAACCGTGAAGATATACCTGAGATCCATGAACTGATCGAGGATAAGGTCGGTCTGCTGATCGACAGTATGCTGAATGAGAGACTTCTCCTTGTATTGTCAACAAAGGAAAATGTAAATCTGACTACGCTCGGATTTGACAGTGATAACATAGAGAAATATCAGGGACTTCTACTTCCAATTGATATAGCAGGAGAACGGCTTGGAACGTTATTTCTGTATAAGCTGGATGCACAGTATGATATTGATGATATTATTCTCGGGGAATACGGAACGACGGTTGTAGGACTTGAGATGATGCGGGCTTTAAATGAAGAAAATGCAGAAGAAGATCGTAAGATCGCAATCGTGCGTTCGGCAATCAGTACTTTATCATTTTCAGAATTACAGGCGATCAAGCACATTTTTTCGGAACTGGATGGAAATGAGGGAATCCTTGTTGCAAGTAAGGTTGCAGACCGGGTCGGAATTACCCGTTCCGTAATCGTGAATGCACTTCGAAAGTTTGAGAGTGCGGGTGTTATAGAAGCAAGATCCTCAGGCATGAAGGGAACTTATATTAAGGTTCTGAATGATGTTGTATTTGACGAATTAAAAGCCGTATAAAATTTTGCAAAGGAGAGTAAAGAAATGATATTACCAATCATAACATTATTAGTTGGCGTAGCAGTTGTAGGTGTAAGCTTTTTTATTCTGGATAGTCATGATTTTAAAGAGGAAGATGAGATATATAATGAAAGCTCAGAAGAATTAAAACGAAAGATTACGGAATTATGTGATTCTCTTCTTGAGCAGAGCAAGACATCGTTAGATGAATACAGCGAAGATGTCCGCAAGAAGACAGAAAAGGAACTGAAGGAACAGATTGAAAAATGGGCATCCAAGTTGTCTGAAAAGGCAAAGAAGGAGATGATCGATTATATCAATCAGAGCCTTGCAGAAGCCTATGAAGAATATAATCCGGATGCAGAGAAAAAACCGGAAGCGGTTACTTATGAAGAACTTCTTGAAATGGAAGTAAAGGAAACCGAAGAAGAGATCGCAAAAGAAAAAGAACAACAGGCTGAAGAAGCTGTTTCGGAAGAGAAGCAGACAGAAGAAGCTCCCAAAGAAAATGAGCAGACAGAAGAAATCGAAGAAGAGCCGGATGAGAATTCTCTCGGAGCATTAGAGGCAAGTGAGACGGAGACAGTTATTTCCGGTGATGCAGTTGCAAATGGTGATATAACCGAAACTGTACCGGAACAGGATGTTGAAGAGAACACGGCAGAAGATGATGCGGAGGAACCAAAGGAAGAAGTAGAGGAAGCTGTTGCAGAAGAAGCTGTTGCTGAGGAAGCCGAGAAAGAAGCGGCAGAAGAAAAATCCAATGTTGTTGCCTTTAAGAAAGCAGAAGAGCCTGCTGTTGAGTCAGAAGCAACCGAAATTACAGAAGAAACAACAGTCGCAGAAGCAACCGGTACTGAGCCTGTACAGAAGACAGAACAGCCGGCGGGAGGCAACCGTTCCAGAAAGAAGAATCGCAAGAAGAACAGAACAAACAGAAATCAGAATCGTGCACAGGAGGCAAAGAAAGAAGCTCCTGCACCGGAAGAAATCTGGGATGATGAGAAAAATATCGATGAAGAAGTGGCAGAGCTTTACAAGCAGGGATTTGGAATTATGGAGATCGCGAACCAGCTTGGAATCGGTGTTGGTGAAACCAAGGTGATCATTAAAAATATTGAGAATCAGAAGCAGTAAATTGAAATTGTTTTATACGATAGGAGAAACGGCAGTATGAAGAAAAAATATTTTTTCAGAGGATTAGGCTTTGGACTTATCATTGGTGCGCTCGTTATGATGGTTGGAATTAAGTCCGGAAGCTTTGCAGATACAAAGAAGAATGATCCGTCAAAAGGAGATGCGGTAGAAGTTGTTGCATCAGAAGAAACTACTGAATCAGCGAAAACGACAGAGACTGCAACGGAAACGACAAAAGAGGATGCAGCTAAGGCAACGACGGAAGCTACAACAGAGGCGACAAAGGAAACCACAACGGAAAATACAACCAAGGCAACCACGGAAGCCACAACCGAAAGTACAACCAAGGCAACCACGGAAGCTACAACAGAAGCAACTACGGAAGCTACGACAGAGACGACGACAGAAACAACTACGGAAGCTACGACAGAGACAACTACAGAAGAAAAGAAAAAGGGTGGTTCGATTACGATCAAGCCGGGTATGTATGCAGAGGCAATCTCTCAGGCATTATATGATATCGGAATGGTAGACAGTGTACAGGATTTCTATGATTACCTTGTAAGCTCCGGTAATTCCATGAAACTGATGTGTGGAACTTTCACATTCAAGGGTGATGAAACCTACGATGAGATGATCACCATTATGAGAGATGGACGATAGTTATAGCATGAATTAAAACAAAATATGAGATAATGAGCATTGCGCTGGAATGTGCTCGCACATACCAGCATAATGCGAAAAAGACATGGAACTGTTAAGTGACATGAGATTATAAAAAGAAAGTGCTTGCATGCACTTTCTTTTTGTGTTATTATCGATTTTGTGTGTGGGCTTGAATATAGCAGGCTCATAAAAAACAATATACATGCTGATTGATTCCTGAAGTGGTGCCTATAGCTCGGGTGACTCGGTGAAAGAGAGATCAGCAGAAGAATATAACCATGGAGGTAGAAAAAATGAGCGTTATTTCAATGAAACAGTTATTAGAAGCAGGTGTACATTTCGGACACCAGACAAGAAGATGGAACCCTAAGATGAAGCCATACATCTACACAGAGCGTAATGGTATCTACATCATCGACCTTCAGAAGTCAGTAGGAATGGTTGACGATGCTTACAATGCAATCGGTGACTGCGTAGCAAATGGTGGAAAGATTCTTTTCGTTGGTACAAAGAAGCAGGCTCAGGACTCAATCAAGAGTGAAGCAGAGCGTTGCGGTATGTACTATGTAAACGAGAGATGGTTAGGCGGTATGCTTACAAACTTCAGCACAATCCAGACAAGAATCGCTACTCTTAAGAAGTACGAAGCTATGGAAGCTGACGGAACATTTGATGTTCTTCCTAAGAAGGAAGTTATCCAGATCAAGAAGGAGATGGAGAAGCTTCAGAAGAACCTTGGCGGTATCAAGGAAATGAAGGAAATTCCTGACATGATCTTCGTTGTAGATCCTAAGAAGGAAAGAATCTGTATCCAGGAAGCTCATTCACTTGGAATCAAGCTTGTAGGTATTGCTGATACGAACTGTGATCCGGAAGAATTAGATTATGTTATTCCTGGTAACGATGATGCTATCAGAGCTGTAAAGCTTATTGTTTCAAAGATGGCAGATGCAGTTATCGAAGCTCAGCAGGGTGCTGATGCAACAGATGCTGAAGAAGTTGCAGATGAGGATGCAGCAGTAGAAGAGTAATATTTTAGAATATAAATACTAGAATTTTGGAGGTTATTACGATGGCTATTACAGCAAGCATGGTAAAAGAGTTAAGAGAACTCACAGGTGCTGGTATGATGGATTGTAAGAAAGCACTTACAGAGACAAACGGCGATATGGATGCCGCTGTGGAAGTACTCAAAAAGAGTGGTGCAGCTAAGGCTGAGAAGAAAGCAGCAAGAATTGCAGCAGAAGGTATCGCTAAGGTTGCAATTGATGGTAATACAGCAGTAGTTGTTGAAGTTAACTCAGAGACAGACTTCGTTGCAAAGAATGCAATTTTCCAGGAATTTGTACAGGCAGTTGCAGATAAGGCACTTACAGTAGATACAGAAAAGGCTGGAGATGGCGAAGACGTTGTTTCAATCCTTGATATGAAGGCTGATCTTGATGATAAGATTCTCAAGATTGGTGAGAAAATCTCCATCAGAAGATTTGAGAAGGTTACAGCAGATGTTGTTGCTTCTTATATCCATGGTGGCGGAAGAATCGGTGTTCTTGTAGCCGGTAACGGTGCTTCAGATGATGCAGCTAAGGAAGCACTTACAAACATTGCAATGCAGATCGCAGCTATGAACCCACAGTACATCTCAAGAGACGAGATCTCAGCAGATGAGCTTGCTAAGATGAAAGAGATCACAATTGACAGTGCATTAAATGATCCGTTCTCACTTCCAAAGCCGGTTCTTTCCAAGTTGATCGAGAAGGCTGTAGCCGGTGTATGGAGCGCAGAAGATGTAGCTATCTACGAAGAGAAGAAGTCAAATATGAACTTCTTACCTAACTTCCTTTCAAAGGAAGCTAAGGCTCAGTTAGCAGAGATCGCTTGTGCTGATAAGGAAGAGATCTCAGGCAACAAGATCTTCTCAGGACTTGTTGAAGGACGTATCTCCAAGCAGATGAAGGAAATCTGTCTTCTTGATCAGGTATATGTTAAGGCTGAAGATGGCAAGCAGACAGTTGCAGCATACTTGAAGTCTGTAAATCCTGCTCTTAAGATCGCTAAGTTCGTTCGTTTCGAAGTTGGTGAAGGTATGGAGAAGAAGAATGAAGACTTCGCAGCAGAAGTTGCTAAGCAGATGAATGTATAATTTTATTTGTTGAATGATAATAAAGTATTTCAAGCCCTTGAAAACATTATGTTTTCAAGGGCTGTTTTACAAATACGCGAAAAAGAAGCGGAGAAGATAACGATTATGAATGATACAGGGAATAAGCAGAAAATATTAAGATTACTGGAAATAACAGCCGGTGCATTTGGTCTGTTTGTTGCATTTGGTTGGTCTTTCTTTGATATGCTTGTTCGTTGCAAAGGGAAAAAACGACAGAAAAAAAGGAAATGGTTTCAACTGTCTCATATAAAGAAAAATCATCCAAGAGACAAATATGAAAAAGAATATGAAGAAGGAAAACTGTGGTGTGCTGAACAGCAGATGAAGGATTGCTTTATCAGAAGCAGAGATGGACTGTATCTGCATGCTTATTATCTTCCGACAAAAGAAGCGAAACGTTTTGTTTTGTTAAGTCATGGATATAAAGGTAGCGGCTTTGGCGATTTTGCATATACAGCACGTTTCCTTCATGAGAATGCGTGTAATTTATTGTTTATTGATCAGAGATGCTGCGGTTTGAGCGAGGGTGAATATATTACATTTGGTGCAAAAGAGCAATGGGATGTACAGCAATGGAGTTATTATATTGCTGCAAGAAACAGAGAGAAGCTCCCGATTTATCTTTATGGAGAATCCATGGGAGCTGCGGCAGTGCTTATGGCTTCCGGACATAAACTGCCGGAAGAAGTGAAAGGCTTGATTGCAGATTGTGGATTTTGCTCGATGAAACGGCAGCTTCAGGATATCGCAGCTAACTGGTTTCATTTGGGCTGGGTAGAGCTGCTTTTGTTCCGTGTAGATCTGTTTTGCAGGATGTTTGGAAGATTTCGTATGAGTGATGCTGACACGATAGAAGCAATGAAGAAAAATAAACGTCCGGTTTTGTTTTTTCATGGGGAAGCAGATACCTATGTAGTTCCGGAGAATTCTGTATATAATTATGCATTATGCAGTGCTCCCAAAGAACTGGTCATTATACCGGAAGCACGGCATCTATGCGCGCCATATGCAGCTCCAGAGCTTTATCGACAAAAGCTGCTTGATTTTTTTGAAAAATATGATAATTAAAATAGAATCATCAGAAGTAACAGGATCCCTCTTAAGCAGATAAGGTAAATGCCGAATCTGTTTAAGGGGGATTTTTATATTGGGATAATTCTGATCCATAGATTACTTTTAAAGTTTCGGTCAATTTCATGTAAAGTGTTTGTTAAGTTGTACAAGGGGTGGAATTCAAAAATGAAATGTGATAAGTTCACAAAAGAATAAAGAATACAGGAGGTTATCCATGATGATGAAACAATATCCCTTAACAGCAGCACAAAAAATGCATGATGACTGGATAAAAAAATATAAAACACAGCAGGTGTCCGGTGTCAGTGTTGTGGCATCTTTAAAAGCAGAACTGGATTTCGGACTTTTAAAAAAATGTATTCAGTTGGAATATGAGAGATATGGATGTATGCGTATTCGTTTTACGAAACGTGATAAAAATGGTGATGTGAAGCAATATCTTACTGAAAAAGAAACCCGTGATATTCCTTTAAAAGACTTATCAGGAATGCATATGGAAGAAGCAGACAATCTAATGCAGCAGTGGGCATATGAGACATTTGACGGAGATGATATTCCGCTTTGCGATATAGTGATGGTAAAACTGCCGGATGGATATAATGGTTTCTTCATCCATATGGATCATAGATTGATTGATTCCTGTGGACTGGTTGTGATGATCAATGATCTGATGCAGCTATATACGCATTATAAATTCAATACACCATATCCGCAGAAGTTAGCTGATTTTGAGGAAGTGCTGGTTAAAGATCTGAATCGTGCAAATAATGAAAAACGTTTTGCCAAAGATAAAAAGTTCTGGGATGATCAGCTGGATGCATGGGGGGAACCCCTTTATTCTGATATCCAGGGTTTAGATGTACTGGAAGCATCAAGAAAGTTACATAGGAATAAAACACTCAGGGCTGCCGATATAGAATTAGATCAGTTGTTTGTGGCAGTAAAGGATTATCAACTGGAGCCGGAGCCAACGAAAAACCTGATAGATTTTTGTATGAACCATCAGCTTTCAATGACAAATCTGTTGTTACTTGGTATTCGTACATATCTGTCAAAGATGAATCATGGACAGGAAGATATTACGATAGAAAACTTCATTTCAAGACGGTCTACTCATGATGAATGGACCTCCGGTGGTAGTCGAACTATTATGTTTCCATGTAGAACTGTGATTTCGGCAGATACTGATTTCCTGTCGGCAGCATATGAGATCCAGAATATGCAGAATCGGATCTATATGCACAGTAACTATGATCCGGCGTTGATCAGAGAGGAGATGCAGAAACGATATCATACACCGAAGAATACAGCCTATGAAAGCTGTTACCTTACTTATCAGCCGATGCCGGTAAAATTGGATAATCCTCATCTGGTACAAATTCCACAGCATGCAAAATGGTTTGCAAATGGTGCAGCTACAAAGAAAATGTATCTGACAGTATCTCATACAGATAATGGAGGTATGAATTTTTCATATCATTACCAGACCGCACATTTGGCAGAACATGATATGGAATTGTTATATTACTATATGATGCGGATATTATTTAAAGGAATCGCGGAACCTGATATGAGTATCGGAGAAATCATGGAACAGGTATAAAATAAAACATATAAAGGAGAAATTATTATGACACAGGAAATGCAATTTAAGAAAATCATAGCACAGTATTGTGATGTTAAGCCGGAGGAGATGACAAACGATATGAAGTTCAGAGAAGATCTGGGCTTTAGTTCGCTTGATTTTATGTCTTTCTTGGGAGAAATCGAAGACACATTTGACATTGAACTGGAGGAAGACGATGCACTGCATGTATTCACAATTGTAGAAGCACTTGATCTGTTAGAGCGATTACAGCAGGAAACTGTATAATCAGAGAATATAAGTATATGATCGCAGCAAGTATGTGCGGAGGTATAATAAGATATGTTAATTCGTGATATTTTGGAAGAAAGCGAAAAAAAGTTTTCAGAAATAAAGGCAGTGCAATGGTTGAAGAAAAAGGAAATCTGTGATAGAAGCTACCGGGAGCTGATGGAGAATGCCAAGTCTGTCAGAAAAGGATTGTGTGAGGAAAGCTTTCAGGGAAAGCATATAGCATTGATCGGTAGTAGTTCTGTGGAATGGATAGAAGCTTATCTGGGAATTATAACAGGTCAGGCAGTAGCCGTTCCTCTTGATGCAGGACTTCCGGTAGAGGATTTGATAGATCTTCTGAATCGTTCAGATGCGGAAGCACTCTTTTTAAGTCCTAAAATTCAGACCTTGTCGGAACGGATACTGGAGGAATGTCCAAAACTGAAAAAAATCTGGATATTACAGGAAGAAAAAATCGAAACAAATCAGAAAAAAGTTGCATCTGTAGCAGAATTAATGACGTCAGGTATAAACGGTACAGATGATTTTGCAGCACCGGATCCGGAAGATATTGCTACGATCATTTTCACCTCCGGAACTACAGGAAAGAGTAAAGGTGTTATGCTGACACAGAGAAATCTGGCAGAAAATGTAAAATCTGTTAATTATACTGCAGAGCCCGGAACCATAGTATTAAGTGTTTTACCGATTCATCATGCATTTTGCCTTGTTATGGATTGGCTCAAAGGTTTTTCCTTTGGAGCAACGGTATGTATTAATGATTCTCTGTTGCATATGGTAAAAAATATGGGCGTCTTTCATCCTGATATTATGCTGATGGTACCTTTGATGGTAGAAACAATCTACAAACGTCTTTCGGCAATGAACCCGTTGATCCCAAAGAAAATAGTTGCAGCCAAGGCATTTGGGGGAAAGCTGAAAACAATATTTACAGGTGGAGCACATCTGGATCCGTTTTATATTGAGAAATTTGCAGAATATGGTGTAAATATTTATGAGGGATATGGAATGTCGGAATGTTCTCCTGTTATCAGTAGCAATGTACCGGAAGATCATAAGACCGGTTCTATAGGACGACCGCTTTCCAATGTTGAGATTTCTTTTGAGGATGGCGAGATTCTGGTACGGGGCAGCAGCGTTATGAAGGGTTATTATCAGATGCCGGAAGAGACTGCAGAGACCTTAAAAGGTGGATGGCTGCATACGGGAGATAAAGGATATCTGGATAAAGACGGATTCTTATTTATCAATGGAAGAATAAAAAATCTGATCATTCTTTCAAACGGAGAAAATATATCACCGGAGGAAATAGAAAATAAACTTGCTCTTGGAAAACTGGTGGGAGAGGTGATTGTGACAGGAGAGAACAATGGCCTTATTGCAAGAATCTATCCGGATCAGGATGCTGTCTCGGCAAAACGGATGAACGAGGAAACAATCAGATCAGAGCTTCAGGCATTTATTGACAGTTATAATAATACGCAGCCGACCTATCGTCGGATTACGGGGTTGATTATTCGTAAATATCCATTTATCAAGAGTGCAACTAAGAAGATAAAAAGGCAGGAAGTTCTGATTGATGAAGCACTTTAAGACAGATAAGGAAGTATACCTGTGAGAAATGACTGTGTCAGTATCCCAGCAATGATTTCTTCGGAACTCTCAAAATTTTCTCTTGTCCATTTATGGAGAACACCCAAGGTACTGCCAATGCTGCATGCGATCATATAGGAGACCTCTTCCTTGGAGTGCATGGAAGGCGTTGTTTTCCGGGTGGCATCTGTTACATAACGATGGAACATAGTTAAAGCCTTTTCAAAGAATTCATCGCCTCTTGGACTCCGGAGAATATTTGCCAGAAACGGATTCGTTTTGGTATAATTACAAATTGTCAGAAAGAAAGATTTGCATATATCCTGATTGTTTTCAGGATGAAAGTCTTCCATGAGGGTGAAAATATCCTGGATAGTTTTATCTTCAACAGCAGTTATAAGAGCTGGAATATTTTCGTAGTGGTTATAGAATGTACTGCGAACAATTCCGGCTCTTTTTATGATGTCGGTCACGGTTATTTTTTCTATTCCTTTTTCTTTCAATACCAATAAAAATGCATCACAAATGGTATCTTCAATAAAGCAGTAGCGTTCATCGGATATTTCATGCAACATAGTGGTCTCCTTTCTGATGTGTATTTATTTTATCACAGTTTTTATACAACCGGGTAAAAATGTAATGAAAATAGCCCCTTTTTCTGTATTTATGTAAAAAAAGTTTATAATATCTTTATTTCCCTTACGAAATATGGTAACATATGAAAGTAAATTCGAAAACAGAGGAAAAGCAGATGAAGTACAGATGCGTGGTTTCAGATTTGGACAGAACGATTTTAAGACGGGATGGGATTTCCCATAGAACAAAGGAAGTTCTTGAAAAACTGGCAGACAGCCACGTTATTTTTATTCCGGCAAGTGGAAGATCTGTTTATTCCATTCCAGAATGCATCCGGGAGATTCGGGGTGTCCGGTATGCGATCACATCCAATGGGGCAGCAATCTATGATTTATCAGATGATCATTCAGTATATAATTTAAAATTACGACCGGAAGTACCGGAGCAGATATTTGATCTGGTTACGGATAAAGATGTATTCTTTGAATGTTTTATAGACGGTAGAGGATATACATCTGAGATATATTATGAGAATCCAATGAATTTTGGAGAGTCAGAGGATATCAGTGCTTATGTAAGAAGCACCAGAACGCCGGTGCCTGATATAAGGCAGTTTATTTTACAGCATAATACGGAGTTGGATTCGATTTCGATTGTAGGACCGACAGAGAAAAAATACCGTATCATGCATGAATTAACACAAAATATCCATACTGTTTATGTAACATCCGGAGCGCCGCGATTGATCGAGATATCTGATCGTCATTCCGGCAAACATAATGGGTTAAAGGAAATTTTACGATTCCTTGGAATATCAATGGAAGAAACAATTGCTTTCGGCGATGGAGATAATGACAGTGAGATGTTAGCAGAAGCCGGACTTGGTGTTGCGGTTTTAAACGCGACAGAGTGTTGCAAGAAAGCGGCGGATCTTGTGATCGGTGATTATCTGGATGACAGTGTTGCCGAATTCCTGGAAGAAACAGTGCGGTAACGGCACACAGAATTTTGATTATAAAGCATGGCATATATCTGTAGTGAGGGACAGGTAGACAACCAATGCTTTTAATAAGAATAAACAAAAGAAAGGAAGGGAAATATGGATAAATTTTTCCACATTTCAGAGCGCGGTTCTAATGTTCGTACAGAGATTATGGCCGGACTCACAACATTTTTTGCCATGGCATACATTGTCCTGGTAAACCCAAATCAGGTAGCAGCAGATGGTAAGGCTGGATGGCTTGTTGCAGAAGGCGCAAGCGCAGCAGAAGTAGGCAGGGTATGGAATGCAGTATTTATCGCATCCGTTCTTGTGGCTGTTATCGGTACACTTCTTATGGCATTCCTTGCCAGAATGCCGTATGCACAGGCATGTGGTATGGGACTGAATTCATTCTTCTGTACCTCATTTGTATCCGGTGCATTCTTTGCAGGTTGCAGCGTGATTGAAGGTTATCAGTCGGGTCTTGTTATCATTCTGTTATCAGGTATTGTATTCCTGATCCTATCCGTAACCGGACTTCGTAAGTACATTGCGACAGCCATGCCGGAATGTCTGAAGAAATCAATACCGGCCGGTATCGGTTTGTTCATCGCATTGGTTGGTTTAAAGGGCTCAGGTCTTGTACAGGCGAACAAGTATACACTGGTACAGATCTTTGATTTCCATGGAGCAATTTCAGGCGCAGAGACACCGGCAGCTGCATGGAAAGCAGTTATTCCACCGGTTGTAACTATCATCGGTATTATCCTGATCGCAGTTCTTGCAAAGTTAAATGTAAAGGGAAATATCGTAATCGGTATCATTGTTTCCACAGTCCTTTATTATGTATTTAATCTGGAGACACCATCTTTTGATGTATCCAGCATCGGTCAGTCTTTCAAAGACTTTGGCGAGATCGGTTTCCTTGGATGCTTCAAGGCGGATGCATGGAGAAATGCATTTGAAAGCCCATATGTTGGTGGCGTATTCTCAGGTATCATGCTGATCGTTGCATTCTGTCTGGTAGATATGTTTGATACGATCGGAACCTTATACGGAACCGCATCACAGGCAAATATGTTAGATGAGAATGGTGACCCGATCAACTTAGATAAGAGTATGATGTGCGACTCTATCGGTACAGCAGCAGGTGCTATTCTTGGTACATCGACATGTACAACCTTCGTTGAGTCTGCATCCGGTATCGCAGCAGGTGGTAGAACAGGTCTTGCAAGTTTAGTTACAGCAGCCTGCTTCGCAGTATGTCTGTTCTTAAGCCCAATCGCAGGTGTGATCCCAACATGTGCAACAGCTCCGGCACTGATCTTTGTAGGTGTATTAATGGCTAAGAACTTTGCCAAGATCGATATGGATGATATGCGTTCAGCAGTTCCTGCGTTCCTTACCTTCCTTATGATCCCATTAACCTATTCTATCTCAAATGGTATCGGTGTAGGATCAATTTCATACGTTCTGATTACCTTATTCACAGGTAACTACAAGAAGAAAGATATCGTTGTAACGATCATCGCAGCGTTATTCGTTGTAAAGTTCATCTTTGTTACAATGTAAAAATATCATCATTTTATTAAAAGAAAATACCGGCAGCCACATTCCTTTTAAGTGGCTGCCGGTATTTTTATGCATAAAAAATATGCACCAGAGTGGAATCGAACCACCGCACACGGCTCCGGAGGCCGTTGCTCTATCCACTGAGCTACTGGTGCATGACTTATATATAATACAATATTTCGCTGAAATAATCAAATATTTTCTTATATTTCTTCGCTGAATTATGAATACTTCCTGGATGAACTTGCAAAATACAGAACAGAATGGTAGAATTTTGTCGATATAAAATATGAAAAGGAGCATAGGAAAATTGAATCATAAAAAAAACAGTTTTCTTGGTGATACATATATAAAGACAAAAGAAGGAGAGATCGTGATCCGGGCTGGAATGAAGCTTGCGATCGGCTGGGTGATATTTGCATTATTGTGTTCCTGTTATGTGTACGCATTTTTTATCAGAAAACCCAAAATTGTGCCGGGAGAAAATAATACGGTTGAGCTGACGATTCCGGAGAATGCATCATATAAGAAAAGTGATGTTTCAGAGATTAATGATTTGGTTAGTAAGTATCTTACGGCAAAAGCAGCCTGTGATCAGGCAACGTTACAGTCACTGGTGACGGATCCAACCGAGTTTGATGATATGTCAGTATTGGAAAACTCTGCAAAATACCTAAAAGGTTTTGAAGATACGACCTGTTATCTGGCAGATGGTTATGCAGAAGGAGAATATGTTGTGGTTGAATTGTCCTATATGGACATTGCGGACGTAGAATCAAAGCCGCTTGATATCGTGACCTTCTATATTATAACAGACCAGGACGGTTCGTATAAGATCGCTAATGGGGAGCTGTCAAATGCACAGCTTTCTTATCTGAACAGCTTTAAGGCATCAAAGGATATTCAGGATATCTATGTTCATGTAAAAGAGAATACAGAATATCTTCTGGATACAGATAAAACATTCCGGGCATTTTATGATTTGATCAGCAAACCGGCTACAACAGAGAATACTGCAGCTACACCGGAAGATGCACAATAGGAAGGATATTTTAGCTGATTCTGCAAATGTGTGAACCAGTTAGCAGTAGGTTTGTAAGCAGATATCAAGACATAAAAAAGTTCCATAAAAGAATTCTTCGGATATGACAGAATTCTGATACGGAACTTTTTTGTTTTATTATTTGCCTTATATAATATAGAAGTTACAGACGACCGTCCGCAGACATACTAGATAGCATTTTCTTCATTTACAGGAGATACAATACCGATGTCGATTCCACGAGTTTGAACAGGAGTGGAGAATACGATCTGTGTTTCTGTATTTCCGAATCGCTGTAGCTGGCCAATGAAAGAATCCAGTTCCATTGTGCTTGGAAAACAAACCTTCATCAACATAGAGTAGGCACCGGTCACACAATTACATTCTAGTACATTGGGGCAGGCATCGATAAAGGGATAAAAGGTTGGTTTCTGTTTTGGATCGAGTGCCATGTGTATAAATGCGGTAATGTGATACCCCAGAGCTTCCGGGTTGATGCCTGCATGGTATCCGGTGATCACACCTGCCTTTTCCAGCCGGTCGATTCTTGCAGATACCGCAGGAGAGGAGAGAAATACTTTATTTGCCAGATACTTTAAAGGGGTTCTGGCATTGTGCTGTAATAAATGTAATATTTTCTTATCGATATTATCCATATATTCACGTCCTTTATAAAATGTTATAACTTCAGCTTCTAAATTTAAATACAAAAAAAGGTGCGTTTCCGTAGAAACACACCTTTGCGTTTGCCTTATTATACGTCGGAAAAAGAGAAAAAACAAGCCCCGAAATTGAAAAGTTGTAATTGTTTACTTTTAATGATCAGAATGGTATGATTAAAAAGATATGGTTATAAAGAAAACAGATAAAAAGAGCGGCAAAACAGTCGCAGCAGAGAGACAGAACAGGAAGGGTCATGATATGGCAGAAGGCATTCGAATTAATAAATATCTGAGCGAAGCTGGCATTTGTTCCAGACGTGCGGCAGATGAATATATATTAAAAGGCAGGATCACAATAAATGGGAAGCCTGCGGAAATGGGACAGAAGATAGAGGCAAATGACAGGGTAATGGTCGATGGAAAGCCTGTAAGAAAGCGTGAAGAGACAGTTATTCTTGCATACAATAAACCACTGGGACTGACCTGCACGGCAAGTCATGATGATCCGGATAACATCTTTGATCATATTAAGTATCCGATCCGATTGCAGTATGTAGGAAGATTAGATAAGGATTCACAGGGATTACTGCTTTTGACAAACGATGGAGACCTGTCAAACAGTATCCAGAAGTCAGTCAATAATCATGAGAAGGAATATCGTGTCCGTGTGAATAAGCCGATCACGGACGAATTTTTAACACAGATGGCGGCAGGTGTTCCGATTCTTGATACGGTGACAAAAAAATGTCGTCTGTATAAGATCGATAATTATTCCTTTAAGATCATAATTACACAGGGGCTGAATCGCCAGATCCGCCGAATGTGCGAATATTTTGGATATAAGGTCGTAAATCTGAAACGGCTTCGAGTGATCAATATTCGTCTGGGGAATCTGAGACCGGGTGAGTACCGCCATTTGACAAAGGAAGAAGAAACAGAACTCAGACGTTTAGTGGAACGAAAAGAAGAAGTAAAAACAAAGCGGGAAGAAGCACAGCCGGATAATAAAAATGAACAGAATGTTGTTGGAAATAAGAGGTATGTCAGTTGGAAAAGAGAGACAGAATCAAAGAATTAGTTGAAAAACTGAATGAGGCATCAAAGAAATATTATCAGGAAGATACCGAGATCATGAGCAATCTGGAATATGATGCCTTGTATGATGAACTGGTAGAACTTGAAAAAGAGACAGGAATTGTAATGTCGAACAGTCCGACGGTTCATGTCGGATATGAGATTGTAAGTGAGCTTCCGAAAGAGGCTCATGAGCATCCAATGCTTTCTCTTGATAAGACCAAGAGTGTGGAAGCACTGGCAGCATGGCTTGGCACACATCAGGGTGTGATCTCATGGAAGTTAGATGGTCTTACCGTTGTCCTTACCTATGAGAATGGCACGCTTGTAAAAGCAGTAACCAGAGGAAATGGCTTAGAGGGCGAGGTTATAACGAACAACGCAAGAGTATTTGCAAATATTCCGAAAGAGATTCCATATAAGGGTAAGCTGACGATCCGTGGAGAGGCAGTTATCAAGTATTCAGATTTTGAGAAGATAAATGAGCAGATCACAGATGCAGATGCAAAATATAAAAACCCGAGAAACTTATGCAGCGGCTCTGTCAGACAGTTGAATAACCGCATTACAAAAGAGAGAAACGTACATTTCTTTGCCTTTAATCTGGTGGATGGAGAAGATGTGGACTTTAAGAATTCCTTTTCCTATGAATTAGACTGGCTGGAGCAGCAGGGCTTTGATGTCGTAGAGCATTATTTGATCGATGCTGATAAGCTGCCGGAGCGTGTAGCAAAGTTTGCAGAACAGATTGAGCAGAACGATTTTCCTTCGGATGGTCTGGTACTGGTGTTAGAAGATCTTGCATATGGAAAGAGTCTCGGTAGAACAGCGAAGTTCCCAAGAGACAGTATGGCATTCAAATGGGCGGATGAACAGGCAGTGACCCATCTGCAGTATGTGGAGTGGAGCCCTTCCAGAACGGGACTTATCAATCCGGTTGCGGTATTTGATCCGGTGTCCCTTGAAGGAACAACAGTCAGCCGTGCAAGTATCCATAATGTCAGTATCCTTCGGTCGTTGCAGCTTGGGATCGGAGATGAGATCTCGGTCTATAAGGCAAATATGATCATTCCGCAGATTGCCGAAAATCATACCAGAAGTGGAAATGTATCGATTCCGGAATCCTGTCCTGCCTGTGGTGGTCTGACAAAGATCGTGACGGAGGGAGAGGGTGTAGATCAGGTAGAGACCCTTTATTGTACCAATGAATTCTGCCCTGCAAAGAAGTTAAAATCATTTGCTCATTTTGTATCCAGAAATGCTATGAATATTGACGGTCTCTCAGAAGCCACGATAGACAAATTTATTGAACAGGGATATCTGGATCATCTGGATGATCTCTATCACCTGAATCGTCATGAAGAAGAGATCGTTGAGTTGGAAGGCTTTGGAGAGAAGTCTTATGCGAAGCTGATTCAGGCTGTTGATACATCCAGACACACAACGATGAACCGTTTTGTCTATGGCCTTGGAATTCCTGGGGTCGGAGATGCAACAGCGAAGCTGATCTGCAAACATTTTAAAAATAACCTGGATCAGATCATGCATGCGGATGTAGAAGCATATACAGAGATTGATGGAATCGGAACAGTGATCGCAGAGGAAATTGTAAGATATTTTAAAAATCCGTCGAATTGTGCTATTATAGATAGGTTGCTTCGTGAATTAGAGTTTGAAGCAGAGACTGAAACGGTACCACAGACGCTTGCAGGTATTACCTTTGTAATAACCGGAAGCCTGGTACAATTTGCAAACCGGGATGAGATGAAGCAGTATATCGAAGACCGGGGCGGAAAGGTAGCAGGTTCTGTATCTTCAAAGACCGGATATCTGGTCAATAACGATGTGACATCCACATCTTCGAAGAATAAAAAAGCACAGAGTCTGGGAATACCGATCATTTCAGAAGCGCAGTTTCTGGAACAGTTTTCCTGATAATATAGAAACAGAAAAATGGCAGTTGAAACAGAAAGGACTTGATAGAAAATGCCAATTAGAGTTGACGATGATTTACCGGTAAAGAAAATACTGGAGGATGAGAATATCTTTGTGATGGGTTCAGACAGAGCCATCCGTCAGGATATCCGTCCGCTTGATATATTGATATTGAACCTGATGCCTTTAAAGCAGGATGCAGAATTACAGCTTATGAGAAGTCTGTCAAATACGCCGCTTCAAGTGAATATTTCCCTGATCCGTACGATGACATATGAATCCAAGCATGCACCAAAAGGCCATCTGGAACGGTTCTACACCGATTTTTCCAGCATCAAAGATCGGAAATGGGATGGATTCATTATCACAGGAGCACCGATCGAGAAGATGGAATTTGAAGATGTAGAATACTGGGATGAATTAAAAGAAATCATGGACTGGTCGGAGAAAAATGTAACCTCCACGATCCATATCTGCTGGGGCGCACAGGCAGGTCTGTATTATCGGTATGGGGTGCAGAAGCATGAGCTGGATAAGAAATTATCAGGAATCTATATGCATCATACCTTCCACAGAAAGACACCGCTTGTTCGTGGGTTTGATGATATCTTTTATGTACCGCATTCCAGATATACAGGTGTAGACAAAGATGAGATCGTAAAAAATCCGCATCTGGAGATCGTAGCGGAGTCCGATGAGGCAGGTCCTTATCTGATCATTGGCGATGAAGGAAAGAATATATTCGTAACCGGACATCCGGAATATGATATTCTGACGCTTGATAAAGAATATAAGCGTGATCTTGCAAAGGGACTGAATCCGGATATTCCGGTAAATTATTATCCGGACAACGATTCAAGCAAGACACCAATCAAATCCTGGCGCTGCCATGCTAATACATTATATGCCAATTGGCTGAATTATTACGTATACCAGATAACCCCGTATTTATGGACAGAAAAGGCGGATAAAAAGAAAAATGAAACAGCAGAATAAACGATTAATACTTCTATGTATAGCAGCTTTGTTGATATTGTTTATGGGAGCCGGGAAAAATACCGGAAATGTGCAGGCTGCGGAATCAGTAAAGAAACAGGAATTATCACAGGACGAGAACACACATACATTTTCAAATGCCAGTGACGGTTCCTTCCAATATGATTATGCAGTAAAGTCAGATTACTATAAAGGTATGGGTGTAGATGAGAGCACCGGACTGAAATATGCACTTGTAAGCTATGATGAGAAGCTGTGGGCGGTTGTAGTAACTAAGAAAAGTGAGTTTAATGGTTCCTATGATACCAGCTCTTATACAGGCAAGATGTCATTGAAATTTAAGCCGGCAACGACAAAGACCGTGCTTCGGTTTTCAAAAAATAAAACCGGAAACACAGCTCTTGAAAAATGCTTTTACTATAGTGACGATTATTCCATTCTAACAACCGGTTTTTCAAAGGATATATATTACATTGACGGAACACCGGTAAAAGGAATCAAGAAGGTAGCAGGAACGTATTATTTCTTCCGGAAAGGAAAGCGGGTGGATGAAACCGGCTGGTATCCATATGGAAGATCACAGGTATATGTAAAGGATGGAAAGGCAATATTCCGTTTTTCAGGAGATGCCTGTTATTCATTTACAAATGGCAAGAAACAGCGTGTAACGGATCGTTACATCAGCGTTAAAGGCACAGTGTACTGGTTTGATGCAGCGGGTGCACTGGCACAGGGAATGAAACAGGCCGGCGGAGAATATTATTATCTGCGGGATGGTGTAAGCCGTCGGAACTATTATAAAAAGGTTGATCGTTATGGCTATTATTTTGGCGAAGATGGCAAAGCAGTAAGAGATACATGGGTAAATGTAAAAAATGCCATGATGTATTTTAATGCAAATGCACGTAATACAAAGACCTATTATCTGGATGGATATAAGGACAGCGAGCGGATCGGAATGTATAAGATCTACAGTAAAAACAAATGGAATTTTGTAACAGATGGCATTTATAAGATCGATGGCTCATTTGTATATTTTAAAAATGGAAGACATTATACATCAACCAGATGGTACAGCTCAAATGATACGACCATGTATTATATCCGAAAGGGAGAAGTGCTCTATAAACGAAAACAGTCCGGAAACGGATATGTGCTGTATCAGGCAAATGGAGTCAGATGGAAGAAAGTTTCCAGTATGTGGGCGCCATATAATAAAGGAAAAACCTTTTACTATGATAAAAATGGAACAAGTCTGTACCGGTATTTTAATGCCAGCTATTCAAAGAGCAAATACAGGAACACAGTATGGATCTATGATGCAGGAAGTTCCGGATGGCAGCAGGTAACAGATAAATTATTAAATATTCATTCGGATTATTATTATATACCGGAAGATGGCGTGATAAAGGCAGAAGAGGGCTGGCAGACCATTGACAAAAAAACTGCAGTCTATACGGATGCTTCCGGAAAAGTATCAAAATACATATATTATGACAAGACCGGAAAATATTCCATATACAGAGAAGGACAGAAGCTGGATCAGATTGTTCCGGGGATTGTTACTGTCCAGATCAATGGCAAGACGGTATATTACCTGATGAATGAACAGGGACAGAGTGTATCTGGAAGTCAGTCCGTGGATGGATATCTATATGACTTTGATAAATATGGACGTGCATATAGCAGACGACTGGAAGGTTCTGTTTACTGGGATACGGATGCATGGATGAAGCGCGTGATTCTGGCATATCTGGGTAAGACAAATATATATTGCAATGTATTTGTCGATCAGGCATTTGCACTTGCTGGTGGAGATGATCCATCGCAGAAACTTGCGGTTCAGTATACAAGTCCGGAAAAAGGCGGTATCCTGTTAGATCGGATGTATACCGGAACGGAATGGGGCGGTGCCGGAACTGTGACCGGAAAAGTTGTTCTGTCAGATGGGAAAAGCTGGATGAAACAGGATTCGATTCAGTTGAATTCAGATATTGTAGATTTCTCATATGATGCATTAACTCCGGGAGACGTGATCGTATATTATAAAAACGGAGAGACAGAGGCAAGCCATGTTTCCCTGTTTCTTGGTAAGTTTAAAAATGCGGCAGCGGTTAAGAAATATCTGATCCGGATGGGTGTTTCCAAACAGTTGGCGGAAGCCTGTGTCAAGGACTGGGGCGCTTATTATGATAATGATGGAACTTACTGGTGTATTCACGGTGGAATGGGAAGCAGTAGTCAGGTCTATATCAGTAACAGTACTTATTGTATTCCGGCATCCGGCAATACATATACGTATGGAAGAAAGATCATAAATGTGATCGACTGATAATACAAAAGCATTAGAATGCGGATATTGCATGGTTGTATGTAACTTACAACAGCAAATTGTCGTATCTAATGCTTTTTTAGATGTTTATTCCTCAGAAGATAATTCTTCCCACTGTTCATACATCGTGTTCAATTCTTCTTCTACAGAATTTCGTTCTTTTGTCAGATCATTTAACAGTGCAACATTTGTTGCATTTTCAGGAACCAGAAATTCTTCATCAATTTCAGCCAGACGGTTTTCAAGCTGTTCGATCTTGTCTTCCAGCTTTTTCAGATCATTTGCTTTTTTCCGAAGTCTTGCCTGTTCGGCTTTGTTTTCCTTCCAAGAGAGCTTTGCCTGGGATTCTGTCTGTTTTTCCTGAGAGACAGTATCAGATACTGGTGCAAATGCCTGCTTTCCGGTGGAAGCCGGCTGGGCTCTGTGGCTTTCGTAGTAATCATAGTTTCCAATATAATTGGTTAACTGCTTATCCTTTAATTCGATGATCCTTGTTGCTGTCTGATTGATAAAATATCGATCATGGGATACATAAAGGACTGTTCCGGTATAGTTCCGTATCGCTTCTTCAAGGATCTCCTTGGATGTGATATCCAGATGGTTGGTCGGCTCATCGAGAATCAGGAAGTTTGCAGATGAGAGCATCATTTTGGCAAGGGATACACGCCCTTTTTCGCCACCGCTCAAGTCTGCGATCCGTTTGAACACATCCTCTCCGGTAAATAGAAAGGCGGCAAGAACGTTTCGGATCCTGGTATTGGTCAGGTCAGGATAGGCGTTGCTGATCTCGTCAAATACCGTATTGTTCATATTCAGGACCTGATGCTCCTGATCGTAGTAACCGATCTTGACACGGGAGCCTAAGATGACAGTTCCGGCATCCTTTGGAACAAGCTTGTTGATGATCTTTAAGATCGTAGTCTTACCGGTTCCGTTTCCGCCGATCAGGGCGACATGCTCACCACGTTTGATCTCCATATTCAGATCGGAAAACAGATTATACTGTTCAAAGGCTTTGGACAGCCCTTCGATCGTAAGTACATCTTCACCGCTGATAACGGATGGTTCCAGCGTCAGCCGCATTTCACTGTTTAATTCGGTTGGCTTGTCCAGACGTTCCACACGGTCTAACATTTTTTCACGGCTTTCTGCCCGTTTGATTGATTTTTCACGATTGAACTGCTTTAATTTTGTGATAACTTCTTCCTGATGCTTGATATCTGCCTGCTGGTTTAAGTAGGCTTTCATCTTATTTGTCCGGATCTCGGCGCGCTTTTGAGAGAAGTAGGTGTAGTTTCCGTTATATACGGTGCTGTGTCCACGATCAAGTTCTACGACCTTTGTTACGATCTTATCCAGAAAGTAACGGTCATGGGAGACGAGAATCACACTTCCCTGATAGCCGGTTAGAAAGGTTTCAAGCCAACTGATCGAATCCATATCCAGATGGTTGGTCGGCTCATCCAAGATGATGATATCCGGTTTTGTAAGAAGAAGTCTGCCGAGTGAAAGACGGGTTTTTTGTCCGCCCGATAAGGTATCGGTATGACGGTTGAAATCTTCTTTGGAGAAGCCGAGACCTTTTAATACTCCGGTGATCTCACTTTCGTAGGCATATCCGTTTTTATATTCAAATTCATGTGTATAGCGGTTATAGGTTGAGAGGGCGGCTTTCAGTTCGTCGCCGGTCAGTGTTGTCATATCCTGTTCCAGTTTGCGGATCTTATCCTGAAGCTCGATCACAGGCTTCATGGCATCCTCCATCACGCCGTATACCGTATCGTCATAGAAAATATCCTGATGCTGGGAGAGGTAACCGATCGTACGGTCTTTTGATAAAACAATCTGTCCGGAATCTGCTTCTTCTTCCTGCATAATGATCTTTAATAATGTTGTTTTGCCTGCACCATTGATACCAACGATCGCCATTTTTTCCTTATCTTCAAGATGAAAGGATACATTGTCGAGAATTACGTTGGTTCCGAATGCTTTACTTATATTTTGACAATCGAGAATCATAAGATTCCTCCTTATTTTCTTATATCATGTCAGATCTCATAACATTATATCGGTGTGTCAGGAAATAAGCAATATCCATTGAAATAGAATTTTAATAAAAAGGGAATATTTTCACATAAAATTTAGAAAAAGGTTATGTCATAAAAATTGACTGACAAGGGAATAAAATGGTATCATAATAGTGTATTTTTGTGCGCTTTTTACGGGTGAAAGTTATTTGAAAAGCAGGTGGTTATATGGAACGTAATAATGAGTCTCTGGCACTGATCAGTGACAAAGATATTCAGGAATTGAATGATATAAGAACGAAGCTGGAACAGACGTTGATGACGAAGCTCAGAAATGCCGGAATCTATTTTCACAGTATGTCGAGAGTGAAGACATTGACGTCATTACAGCGTAAGTTAGATACAGGGAAATATGGCACAGGAAAAGATGATAAAAAGATTCAGGATCTGATCGGTATCCGTATTAATTTATTTTATACAGAAGATATCAGGATCAGTGAAGCATTGCTTGAAGATACATTTATGGTAGATAACTGGTCGAAGACGGCATGGGAAGAAAACAGGTTTGAAGCACAGAAGTGTAATGGTGTATTTAAGATTCCAAGCAAATATCTGATCAACATATCCGATCAGTTGTGGGAGCAGCCATTTGACCGGACCTTTGAGGTTCAGCTCAGAACGGTTCTGTTTGAGGGCTGGCATGAGATCGAGCATGAGATGCGGTACAAGTATAAAATGGATGAAGGCTTTGATGATAACAGAAGCAGTTTGTGGGATGGACAGGAAAAGGATGCCCGCATGATGAACAGCATCATCGCAAACCTAGAGCTGTGCGACTGGTCAATCGTGCAGATCTTCGATAATCTGGCAAGAGACCAGTATATTAAGAAAAACTGGGAAAATGCGATCCGAAGCAAATACCGGTTAAAGATCACACAGGATAAGATTAAGCCTGAGGTTCGGGCATATTTTGATGAACATCCGGAGGTTGTAGAGAAGTTCTGGGCGGTATCCAAGCAGCAGCTTGTAAATATTCTGCTGAATAAAAAATATCAGAAGGTATTGTCGCCGAACCGGGTAATCTACCTTATCAATAAAGAAGTGGTAAATGATGAATTCATATCAGCACAGCTTGACAGAGAACAGTTCGGCAGAGTGCTGAACAAAGAGATTAAGCAGGAGATCCGTCCATTGGTATCGGATCTGGTATTTGACCAGAGGATTCGGATACGGGATGACGGATTTGACCGGGCAAGTGAGATTATATATGAATGGGCATATCAGCATATTTCCCTTATATTCGGACAGATGCCGAAAAAACTGGAATCCGTTTCTTATGAAGTGATGGGATATAAGTTAAAGGTCGTTGCAGAGAAAGAATATTTTCTTATGGATATGCAGACAATCAGCAATGAAGAAGCCGGTATGATCTGGCATGTGGTTGCAGAACTTCGAAAAGACAATGATGGACTGTATCTGACCTGCCGTCATATCTGTGAGAATATCTATTCCAGAGAGCGCCGGTATAATCGACCAAAGTTTATGCGGGATATATTTAATCAGGTCGGATTCTTGGATGCGGACGTATTTATGGATGAAGACACCGAAGCGGTTCCGATATCCGCAGACCAGCTTAAAAGCCTTCTTTCACATGCTGGTAGAAGTCTTCCGGTGATCCTTGTAGATAAGCCGGAGCAGATTCCGGACTGGGCGCAGGATTTTGACGGATATACGATCAATGCAGAGGTTCTCTGTAAATCATTAGCCGGTATCTGTCATGTGTTCCTGGGAGATGAGAGCTGTATCAGCCGGATGCAGGAGATCTATGGAAATGAGAGTGTTGATGGCGCGGTATTCTACTGGGGCAGAGATGATGAAAGCCCTACGATATTTACACAGGAGGCCATCCGAAAAGCTTGTTTTGAAGAGGTCAATCACAGCGTTGATGAAGACGAGGAATACGAGAAAGCTTTCCGATATCGTCTGCGAGAACTGGTCTGTCAGGAATTCCATTAAAAACCGGGTTGCAAAGATCAGAAAATGGATGTATGATTTGAGCGGAACAAATTTGAATGAAGTGGAGACAATATACAAATGGAAATCAGAGATATAAATGAAATACGGTCAGCGATCAAGTACATGGATTACAAGCCTGTAATGCTGTCAAAGTTTTATGATATTAAAAGCTTATTGTTTAAAGAGATTTTAGAGAACGAAGACTATTACAAGGTTGCCAGCATATTACCGAATCCGGGCAATGACAACAAGATTGTAAAGTGTGTCAACATTCTGGATAAGAAATACATGGCAGGACGGGAAGTTGTAGACTGCACGAAGACACCGGGAGCAATACCGGCTGAAGCTGCAGAGATTCTGAAAAGCATTCGTACGACAGAAGATCCTGCATCCGTAAAGCTTTCCTTCGGTAAAGAAATGAAAGCAGAGGTATATATGAATATCCCAAGAGGTAACAGTCTTACGATCTCAGATATGACGATCACACCGGAGACAGAGCTTACAGTGATGAATCTGTATAATACATATTATACAGAGGGCTTTATACTTGCACTTCACTTTGATGAGTTTGCAGTAGCGATAGAGCCATCTGCCTTAGACGGAATCAAAGGTCAGGGTGATGTATTTGTCTATGCGATGACAAAGAATGCCATTTATAAAGATTTTGGAAGCAGATACTTTGATGTAGAAGCAATCCTGAAATATTACAGAGGATAGAAAAAGGTGCAGAGCCGAGGAGCTTTGCAGACAGAGACAAAAAGAGAGCTGGAACCGTGGTTGGCAACAGCTCTTTTAATTTACGCGTGGGATGTTCCTGTGAACAGGTTTGCAAAGTGTGTTTATGCCTGTATTGGCTGTTATATATGGAGGAATAAATGCTTTGAAGAATAAACTTGCATTATTATCAGGTATATTATGTATCGGGCTGGTAATTGCGTTTATCTTTTATACCGGAAAGGATAACCAGAAAAAAAAGGGGTATACGACGACCGGATTTGCCATGGGAACTGCAGTTACGGTATCGGTCTATTCGGATCAGGGCAGACAGGATGCGGATGCAGTGATCGACTGCGTAAGCAGACTGGAGCGTGAACAGATCTCATGGCGGATAGAAGGCTCAGAGGTATACCGTGTGAATCATGAATATAAGGCAGGAGAGCCTTATGAGATAAGCTATGGCCTGGCATCTGCGGTCTTGCAGGAAAAAGAAGTAAGCACGGCAGGAGATGATCTGCTGGCACTCACGATTCGTCCGTTAGCGTCCTGCTGGGGTATCGAAGATGGGAAGAAAGAAGTACCGGAGACTCAGAAGATAGAAGAAGCCTGTTCGGTAGTTAACGATTCGAAAGTGCATATCGTAGATGAACAGGGAAAAGAGCTGACACAGGTAAGTGAGCTTTCAGAGGATGGAACATGGTATGTGCTGTTTGATGAAACAGGCTTAAGCCTTGATTTCGGTGCGATGGGAAAAGGCATTGCTTGTGACCGGGTGGCAGAAAGCCTTGAAGAAAATCAGGCGGAAGGCGCTTGTGTGGCAGTCGGCGGCAGCGTTTTATGCTACGGCGCAAAGCCGGATAGTTCCGGTTTCCGGATCGGTATTCGTGATCCGAGAGGAAATGAAAATGATATGATGGGAACCGTAGAAGTCCGGTCAGACAAGCATCCGGTCTATATATCAACATCCGGCGATTATGAGAAGTATTTTATTCAGGATGGAAAAAGATATCATCATATCTTAAATCCAAAGACCGGATACCCGGCAGACACCGGAACGATATCAGCGACAGTGATCTGTGAAAGCGGTGCATTAAGTGATGCCTTATCAACGATGTGTATTCTGCTTCCGGCGGATCGGGCACTTAAGCTTGTAAAAAGCTTTGACGCAGATGTGATCCTGATCGATAAGGATAAGAATATATATATGACAGAGCAGGCAGGAAAACAGTTCACGATAACAAATGGAGACTATAAAGTAAAATGATAAAAAAAAGAGACATCATTCTGGCACTTGTGCTGATCCTTTTAGGAATCGTCTGCTATGGAGTCATCCGGCTGGGTCAGAAAAAAGGCAGTCAGGTTATTATATATGAAGACCAGAAAGAGATTGGCAGATATGATCTGAATACAGATACCACGAAAGAGATTCAGACCGCAAAAGGAATGAATATTCTGGAAATAAAGAATGGAATGGCATATGTAACAGAAGCAGACTGTCCGGATCAGGTATGCATCCGTATGGGGAAGATATCAAAGACAGGAGAAAATATCGTCTGCCTGCCGCATAAGCTGGTGATTCAGGTGGAGGGCGATGTTGGACAGAAATCAGAATATGATAATCGATAAGGGCTATTCATAGTATAGCAGGAAAGGCATATATAGAAAGAAAAGATGGGGAAGAAACAAAAAAATTCCAAAAAAAAATCTACAAATAGGAAGATACAGAAAAAGGCTCATAACAGCGCAGGAACGATAGCACAGCTTGGAATGTTTATTGCGGTTGCAATGGTGTTTTCATATATCGAATCCTTTATCCGGATCGATATCGCGGTACCGGGAATCAAGCTCGGACTTGCCAATATTGTAACTATTGTAGTGCTGTGCAAGCTTGGACTTGCGGATGCGGTTTTGGTATCCGTGCTCCGTATCTTCCTGTCGTCTTTATTATTTGGCAATTTTACCGTTATGATATACAGTCTTGCTGGAGCAGCAGTCAGCATGCTGTTTATGTGGATCTCTGTTAAGATCGGTTTTTTTTCAACAACGGGAACGAGTATTCTTGGAGGTGTCGGACATAATGTTGGTCAACTTATCGTTGCATATCTGGTGATAAAGAACCAAAATATCCTGATATATGCTCCGGTTTTACTGGTCTCTGGAACGATCACGGGAGTTCTGATCGGTCTTGCGGCAGTATTTGTCATGCGGGCGGTTGGCGGCCAGATTGGCAAGTTTTAGGGTTGTTTTTGACCCTGTGAAGTATTATTATATGATTAGTTTTTCTCGATAACAGAGAATGAATTGATAAGAATAACGAGAGAAAGAGGTATGCAGATGGGTTTATTAACTTTTTCGGGTGGTATTCATCCATATGAAGGCAAAGATCTAACAAAAGACAAGCCTGTCAGAGAATATCTTCCAAAGGGAGAGTGTGTTTATCCGCTCAGTCAGCATATAGGTGCACCGGCTGTTCCGATCGTAAAGCGTGGCGACCGTGTACTGGTAGGACAGAAGATTGCAGAGGCGGGAGGATTTGTTTCGGCAAATATCCATTCTTCAATCTCAGGAACGGTAAAAATGATCGAACCGAGGATGACAAGTGGCGGTAATAAAGTAAATTCAATCGTAATAGAAAATGACGGTTTATTTGAGACGGTTGATTTCTCAGAGAATGTGCGAGATCTCTCCACACTTTACAGAGAAGATATCAAGGATATGATCAAGGAGGCAGGTATCGTTGGAATGGGCGGTGCAGGTTTTCCGTCTCATGTAAAGCTGTCACCGAGAAATGAAGATGATATCGAATATATCATTGTAAACGGTGCGGAGTGTGAACCGTATCTGACTTCTGATTACAGAAGAATGTTAGAGGAGACAGATAAGCTGATCCTTGGACTTCAGATCTGTGTAAATCTGTTTGATAAGGCAAAGGGAATTATCGCGATTGAAGACAATAAGCCGGAAGCAATTGCAAAGATCTCAGAGCATCTGGCTGATAACGATAAGATCGAGGTAAAAGTTTTAAAGACAAAATATCCACAGGGTGCGGAACGTCAGTTGATTTATGCAACGACAGGAAGATATGTGAATTCCAAGATGCTTCCTGCAGATGCGGGCTGTATCGTACATAATGCAGATACGATTGTTTCCATCTATGAAGCGGTGATCGAGGGTAAGCCACTGTACACCAGAATCGTAACGGTTACAGGTGATGCTATCGTTAATCCATGTAATCTGCTGGTTCGTAATGGTACAAGCTGTCGGGAGATCATAGAAGCGGCAGGCGGTTTTAAGGATGGCAAGCTGCCGGAGAAGATCATTGCAGGTGGACCTATGATGGGTAAAGCGATGTTCTCGCTCGATGTTCCGGCAGTAAAAGGTCTGTCAGCACTTCTTTGTATGACACATGATGAGGTTCAGGACTGGGAGCCATCTGCATGTATCCGTTGCGGAAGATGCGTGGATGTCTGTCCGGGAAGAATTATTCCGTCAGATCTTGCAAAATATGCAGAACATGGCAATATAGATGCATTCTTAAAGCATGATGGCATGGAATGTTGTGAGTGTGGCTGTTGTTCTTATGTATGTCCTGCCAAGAGACATTTGACACAGACAATAGCCGGAACCAGAAAGAGTATTCTGGCAAGTAAGAAGAAGTAGGAGGTGGAGACATGGAAGAAACAACATTGAGTATTTCTGCATCTCCGCACGTCAGAGATCGGAAAACGACATCATCCCTGATGCTGGACGTGATCATTGCATTACTGCCGGCGAGTGTGTTTGGTGTATATAATTTTGGAACAAAAGCATTTGTGCTGATCTTAACCTGTATAGCATCTTGTATTTTTTTTGAATGGGGCGTGGAAATGCTCCTGCACAGAAACAGTACAGTAAAAGATTTCAGTGCAGTCGTAACAGGCCTGCTTCTGGCATTGAATCTTTCGCCGGAGGTTCCTGTATGGATGGCGATACTCGGAAGCGCATTTGCCATTATTATAGTAAAACAGTTATTTGGCGGTCTGGGTCAGAACTTTATGAATCCGGCACTTGGAGCCAGATGCTTCCTGTTAATATCATTTGCGGGAAAGATGACTACATTTACATATGATGGAGTTACAACAGCGACCCCGCTTGCGATTTTAAAGAGTGGCGGAACAGTAGATGTATTAGATATGTTTATCGGAAGAATTGCAGGTACGATCGGTGAGACATCTGCGATCTGTCTGTTGATCGGTGGTTTATATCTGATTATTCGTAAGGTGATCAGCCCGATCATTCCACTGGTTTATATTGGAACATTTTCCGTATTTATATTCCTGTACTCCCTTGCATCCGGCATGGGATTTGAACCATTATATCTGGCAGCGCACCTTTGTGGTGGTGGTCTGATGTTAGGCGCTTTCTTTATGGCGACCGACTATGTGACTTCACCTATTACAAAGAAGGGAAAAGTGGTATTTGGTATTATCCTTGGACTTTTGACCTTCCTGTTCCGAATCTATGGCGGCTCGGCAGAAGGTGTATCCTATGCGATCATTATTTCGAACCTTCTTGTTCCGTTGATCGAACGGTTTACACAACCGAAGTCATTTGGTAAGGGCGCTGAGCTTCAGAAGGAAGAAGGCGGCTCGGCAGCAGACAGCAAGAAGATGGATAAGAAATCAATTGTCATCGCAACGGTAGCAATCCTTGTCATTACACTTGTTGCCGGCGGTGTGCTTGCATATGTACAGCAGATCACAAAGAAGCCGATCGAACAGGCGGAACAGCAGGCAAAGGAGGACGCATACCGGGAAGTATTTACAGATGCGGATGCCTTCCGGACGGTAGATGGCTTCGACAGTGAGACTGCATCTACATGGCTTTCGGATAAAGGCTATAAGGCAGATATAGATGATGCAGTAACTGCCTGTGACAAAGATGGAAATGCACTTGGTTATGTATTTGTTATTACATCCCATGAGGCATATGGCGGAGATCTTCAGCTTGCTCTTGGTGTAGCAGAGGATGGAACTACAAATGGTATCTCCTTCCTGTCATTAAGTGAGACAGCAGGTCTTGGTATGCAGGCAGATACAGATGAGTTCAAATCACAGTTCGCAGGCAAGAATGTAGCACAGTTTAAATATACAAAATCCGGTGCGGCATCGGATGAGGAGATCGATGCATTAAGTGGTGCGACGATCACGACAAATGCAGTCACGAATGCAGTAAATGCGGGACTTTCCTATGCAGATTATCTGAAAGGAGGAGCAAACTAATGGGTAAATGTACAGAACGTTTATACAATGGTATCGTGAAAGAAAATCCAACCTTCGTACAGATGCTTGGTATGTGTCCGACACTTGCGGTTACATCATCAGCGATCAACGGAGCAGGTATGGGACTTTCTACAACCTGTATTCTGGTGTTAAGCAATGCGTTTATCTCACTGCTTCGTAAAGTGATACCGGATAAGGTCAGAATACCATCTTATATTGTTATCATTGCTTCCTTTGTAACGGTTATTCAGTTTTTAATGCAGGCATACCTGCCGTCCTTAAATGACAGTCTTGGAATCTATATTCCACTGATCGTAGTAAACTGTATTATTCTTGGACGTGCAGAGAGTTACGCTTCGAAGAATAAAGTTCTTCCGTCAATCTTTGACGGACTTGGAATGGGACTTGGCTTTACGATCGGTCTTACCTTGATCGGTATGTTCCGTGAACTGATCGGAAAAGGCTGTGTATTCGGATTCCAGATCATTGGAGATGGTAACCTTCTTCAGAAGACATCAGGAGCAGGAAAAACAATTGGAGATGTGCTTGCAGCATATACGCCGATCACAATCTTTGTACTTGCACCGGGAGCATTCTTTGTACTTGCTTTTATTATTGCAACGATCAATAAGAGAAATGCGAAGAAGGCAGCAAAGGCACTTGCAATTGGAGAAGAGATCCCTGCAAGCTGTAAGCCGGAATCCTGTATGGGATGTGCAAACATCATGTGTGCAGGAAGAAAGGCTGCTATGCAGGATACTCAGGTTAATGTTCAGACAAGTGCCGGCAAGGCATCCGCTGCACAGACTCCGACAGCACCGGCACCACAGCCGAAAAAGGTTGTGATCCCAGACAAGATAGCAAAGAAACCGGTAGAGCAGGAAAACGGACAACAAGTGCAGTCGGTACAATCAGCGCAGCAGCCGGTTCCAGAGCAACCAGCACCAGTCGTACAGCAGGCTGTTGCTCAGAGTACACTGCAGCCACAGATAGCAGCTTCATCAGAGACTACGACTACTCCGGTTTCACAGGAGCCACAAATACAGGTAGCACAGGTAGTACAACCAGAGCAGCAGCCGGTACAGGAAAAGCCAGCGTCAACCGTACAGCAGACTCCGGTTCAGGTGGCAAAAGAGATGTCTGACAGACCGAGAATCCATATTCCGGCGAATCTGAATAGAGTACCACATGCAGTTGTTCTCTCAGAGACAGACAATCCGGTTTCAGAGCCAGAGAAAGCGGAAGCAGTATCGGAAGAATCCGATATGGTTGACACATCAAAGCTTGTAAGACCAGATGTTGCAAGTGCAGATCAGGTAAACAAATATCAGGAATTTGATGAGAAACCGACAGATAAAAAGAATAAGAAAAGGGGAGGTAGAAAATAATGCATATTTTATTATTGGCAGTTGGAGCAGCCCTCGTAAATAATGTAATATTAAGCCAGTTCCTCGGACTGTGTCCTTTCCTTGGCGTATCAAAGAGTGTAAACACAGCAACCGGTATGGGCGGGGCAGTTATATTTGTAATGACGATCGCTTCAGCGGTAACGAGTATTGTTTATTATGGAATCCTTTCCCCGCTGGGATTAGATTATCTGAATACAATCGTGTTCATCCTTGTAATAGCGGCACTGGTACAGTTTGTAGAGATGTTCTTAAAGAAGAATATGAAGTCTTTATACGAGTCACTTGGAGTATACCTTCCCCTGATCACAACAAACTGTGCAGTTCTTGGTATCGCACTTTCAAATGTACAGAATGAATATACGATCCTTGAGAGTATAGTAAATGGTTTTGGTTCAGCAGTAGGTTTTGCGATCTCAATTACGATCCTTGCAGGTATCCGTGAGAAGTTGGAATATAGTGATATTCCGGAAGCATTTAAGGGTACCCCAATCGTTCTGATCACATCAGGTCTGATGGCAATAGCGTTCTTTGGCTTTGCCGGATTGATATAAGGAGGGATCGTTATGGATATTACAACAATTCTGATCGCAGTTGCTGTTGTAGCAGGCGTTGGTGTCATTATTGGTATTCTGCTCGGTGTAGCTGGTGAAAAGTTTAAAGTTCCGGTAGATGAAAAGGCAGTTATGGTGCGGGAGCTTCTTCCCGGAAATAACTGTGGTGGATGTGGATATCCCGGTTGTGATGGTCTTGCAACAGCCATTGCAAAGGGTGAGATGCCGCCATCTGCATGTCCTGTTGGAGGTGCAGCCGTTGCAGAGGCAATCAGTGCAGCACTCGGCGTAGAGAATACAGCAAGCACTAAGTATGTAGCCTTTGTCAAATGCGCAGGTGACTGTGAGAAGGCAAAGGATGTCTATGACTATGTTGGACCAAAGACCTGTGTTCTTGCACAAAACAGCCCAAATAACGGGCCAAAGGGCTGTACATATGGCTGTACAGGATATGGTTCCTGCAAGGCAGTCTGTGAATTCGGTGCGATTGATATTATAGATGGCATTGCAGTTGTAAATGAGGAAAAATGTAAAGCGTGCGGAAAGTGTGTAGATGTCTGTCCAAGACATCTGATCGAGCTGGTTCCATACGATGCCCCTCATCGTGTCAGATGTAATTCAAAGGAAAAAGGAAAAGAAGTAAAGGCAGTATGTTCAGCAGGGTGTATCGGCTGTTCACTCTGCGTCAGATCCTGTGAATTTGATGCGGTATCGGTAGATCAGAACCTTGCACACATTGATTATGATAAATGTACCTATTGTGGCGCATGTGCCAGAAAGTGTCCGGTCAAGATCATAAGCTGATCAATGTGATCGGATTCAGAATCTGACTGCTGTGACTGATTCATAGGCAGATCGGTGAAACCGATAATTTATATGTCTAAATATATTCTCTGCTTCATATTATGATACGGAAGGTGGATTTTGTTGAAAAGGGAATATAGATGAGATTTTGTGAATTAAAAGAAAAAGAAGTAATAAACTGCAAGGACTGCCAGCGGCTTGGCTTTGTTGCAGATATTGAATTTGATCCCTGCTCCGGAAGAATTGAGGCGATAATTGTTCCAGAGCAGGGAAAAATTTTCTGGTGCTTTGGATCTTGCGAGGAGTATCGCATTGATTTCTGTAATGTAGTAAAGATCGGGCCGGATATTATTTTAGTTGACATTCCAACCCGAATATGTAAAAGTTAGTAGCAGAGAAAATAGAGGGGATAAAATAATGTTCCCTGATTTACGGAGGCAAAAACATGAGATGTCCATTTTGTTATGTTGATGATACAAGAGTTATAGATTCCAGACCGGCGGATGACGGTTGCTCGATTCGAAGAAGAAGACAGTGCGATGCCTGTGGCAGACGTTTTACGACGTATGAAAAGGTTGAGACGATCCCGCTTATCGTAATCAAAAAGGATAAGAACAGAGAGACTTATGACAGAAAGAAGATCGAATCCGGTATCATAAGATCCTGTCATAAAAGACCGGTATCTGCGGAACAGATATCCAAGTGTATCGATGATATCGAGAACGAAATCTTTAATCTGGAGGCAAAAGAAGTAGAGAGTACAACAATCGGTGAGATCGTTATGGATAAGATCAAGGATTTGGATCAGGTAGCTTATGTAAGATTTGCTTCTGTATACAGAGAGTTCAAAGATGTGAATACATTTATGAATGAGCTGAGTAAGTTATTATCTGCAAATTCTGACAAGAAATAGACGGGAACAATCATGGTAGATTCATATAACACAATACTGACACCGGGCATCGATGAGATCGTTGAGAAGAAATCCAGATTTATCGGTTATGCACAGCCGGTTTCTTCAGAAGAAGAAGCATATGCGTTTGTAGAAAGTGTCAAGAAAAAACATTATGATGCACGACACAATTGCCATGCATTTGCAATCGGAAAAGAGAATACCCTTTATCGTTTTTCAGATGACGGAGAACCGCAGGGAACAGCTGGAAAACCGATATTAGAAGTGATATCGGGAAATCAGGTAACAGATATTTGTATTGTGGTTACAAGATATTTCGGTGGTACTCTGCTTGGAACAGGAGGGCTTGTCCGGGCATATACAGAAGCCGCTAAGCTTGCCCTTGCAGATGCCGGCATTCACCAGATGCAGCGCATGAAGCTTATGGATATCACCTGCTCCTATAATGATTCCGGCAAAGTACAGTATCTCTTATCAACAAATGAGATCAGCATAGAGAATACAGAATATGGCGCAGACGTAACCTTCCATACAGCAGTCCCTGTCTCCGATGTATCTATGATCAAAAAGAAGATTACAGAAGCAACAGCAGCCCGCGCTGTAATCGACGAAAAAGGCGAGAAATTCGTATAAACAAGGCTCATTCTTTTTGCGCCAATTAATTTAAAGTAAATATAAAATAAGCTTGCCTGTAGCGTCATATAGCGTCACAGGCAAGCTTATTTTTGTTTTCCCTAAAAAAAGGTCGGCGGAAAAAGGTAGGACAGATACCGCAGGATCGGCGCATAATCCTCCAGATGCAGGAAGATCGGCGAGAAGATCAAAGTGCAGATCACAAGAACCGGCAGAGCCGATACAAACGGCTTATAATGTCGGAAGATAAGCAGACAGATAAAAGTGAACAGCAGACACAGCAGTATATATCCGAACATCTTTAACAGAAATGGCAGGATGGCTTCCGGCTGCTCATATAAGTAGAGCGTAACTACACTGACCAGCCATACCGGTGTTATATTAGCAAGAATACCGGTCAGACAGAAACGCAGTCTTTTCCGTTTGGATACTCTGTCATAGATGTGTTCATCCTGATCCTTTAGATAGACCAGCAAACCGACCAGAGAAGATAAGAACAGAAGAAAACCGGTAAATGCATGAACCGGGAACAGATCTACGCGGTCGGTTGTTCCGTGGTAGGCTCCTGTATTATTGACAGATAACCGGAAGACAGAATCACTGTTCATATAATTTCTGTATTGATCTTCCAGATATGACTGGAAAGAACTCCGATAAAAGTCTTTTGTGGCAGAATTCGATGCCAGATAGTTGACGGCAATAGCCGGCGAGAAAGCATCCAACAGCCGGTCAAATAATGTTTCGGAAAAAATTGACTGGAACATCGAAGATGGGGAAGTGTATAAGCGAATGTGGCAGTTCTTGATATCATGTATAAATGCGTCAGAAAATCCATTGTCAAACGCAAATCCACAGTCATACCGCCCGGATGCAACCTGATCCTTTAATTCCTCCTTAGAACTGCATTTCTCGAAAGTAAAGCAGTCCTGATGTCCGGAGAGCTCCTGCTCCACCTGTGCCAGGTAACTGTTTGATTCTTCCATATAATATCCACAGATGAATACCGTGCTTTTTTCTTCCATCGGCAGATTTTTTACATAGAATGCCGTGAACGGAATGATCAGCAGCAACAGAAGATTGATGAATTTTTTTGAAGTCCGTTTTAACAGGATTCTGTATTGACGTAACAGCATAAGCAGTTGTCCTTTCATCGATTAATGGTAAAAGCCATTACATAAGTGGTTTAACAGTTGATAATACGGGGTATGTTCAGCAAAATTCTGGATGAAGTCAGGCAGAAGTCTGACCGGAACAATACCGCCTCCGATATAAGCCAGTAAGAAAGCTGTCAAAAATAACAGCAGGCATGCTCCGGAATATCCGGTTGGCAGATACCCGATCAGCAGGATAACGAATCCGATAAACAGGATCGCGGGTATTCCGGCAAAGAATCCCGATATATGAAACTGCAAAGGGGCAAAATGACCGATCGTACCTCCGGTCATACAGCTAAAGAACAGTATCGTATAGATCATAAATAATGTGATCGTAAGTGTCAGATACTGACTGATTATAATATGCGCTCCGGTGATTCCGTGAAGCTTCAGACGAAGACGTAATGTATCAGAATTCCCTTTTATAAAAGATAAAAAGACGATTCCGCTGAAGAACAGCAGAAGCAGCAGCCCGGATACTATATAATACTGATAAGGGGTATAAGCTCCGGTAAGCTGTAAGTCTTCTCTGATATAAAGCTCTGTTCTGGATAAAACATAATCCATGTAGAGATTATCGGCATCCGTTGCAATTTGATCCAGTGCAGTATCCGGGAGCCCCATTTGATATGCTCCCTGATAAATGATCGTAGTTGCAGCCTGTGCAGTAGCAAGCATTGATGAGGTGGATTTGAATACCTCATTTAGAGTGTAAGTATCTAAAGTACCATCCTGATTATAAATGACTGTGATCGGATTGTCCTCTCCGTATATAATGCTGTTGATGATATTATCAGGAATGATGATCAACGCCTTGATTTCGTCGTTTTCAAGCATCTGTTTGCCGTGATCTTCGGAAGCTATCTCGATGAAACGGCAGGTAGCCCGGTAGCTGTCCATTTCACTTACCATAGAATATGCCATCTTGGCATAAGGAGAAGATGCATCGGCAACCAGCCCGACATTGACCGGTTCGATGGTCTGCTCATTATATAATAACCGGTTTGACAGCAGAACGACGACAGAGAGTCCGACCGCCAGAATGAGAGTGATCAGGACAAGCGGAAGAAACCGCTGCTTTATTCTTTTAAGGTCTGTTAGAAATAATCGAAAAAACATAAGAACATTCACATCCAATCTGAATCAGGCACGAAGCATGGCTGCGTAATCTGCACCATTTGCTTCCTGCAGTAAACCATCCTTTAATATATAGATGCGATTACAGATGGAGAGCGCATCTTCTTCATGTGTTGCAACGATAATGCTGCCTCCATTACCGGTATATTCCTTCAGATAGTCCAGAATTCCTTTTTTACAGAGAAGATCTAACGCAGCAAGTGGTTCATCCAGTAATAAAAGATCCGGTCGCTCCAGCATACAGATAGCAAGGCTCAGACGTTTCTTCATACCACCGGACATTGTACTTACCTTCTGATGAAGAAAAGCATCTACACCGAGTTTTTTTAAGATAGAGAGGCTGTAGGTGCTGTTTAGCTCGGCAGATCTGCCGGAGTACCAGAGCTTCAGATTATCCAGACCGGACAGCTCCGGAATCAGTGGATTTTCCTGTGGAAGAAAACTGACCGTATTATCCGGTTTGTCAAAAGAATAAGTGCCATGATCCTGTCGGAGTCCGCCGGACAGAATACCAAGCAGCGTTGATTTTCCGGAACCGTTGATTCCCAGAAGCCCGATACATTCACCGGGTGCAACTTGCAGGGAGATATGATTTAGTACCATTTTCTTTTTATAATTTTTTCCAATATCATTTACAGTAAACATATTAATAATCCTCTTCAATAACCTGAAAATCCAGATAGTCGAATTCAATCGCTTCCACGAAATTATCATGATTGAAACGTGTTCTTGCGTGGAGAATAAAATCATTTTGATTTTTCTTCAGCCAGATCGGTTTTGCAAGATCAAATTCATAGCACATTTCCTCTAATGCTTTGTATACCTTTTTTGTTCGTGTCAAAGACGCATCATCTATACAGACAACCGTATCCTTTATCAGCCGGTTATCCTTCATTATTTTACCCCATACTCGGAACATAAGTTAAAACCTCAATTTCTATATAATATATGTAAAAATATTGCATACCACAAAAATCATTCTGTAATCTGTCATAAAAAACTGTATTTCAATTTCCATATGAAGTCAAGCATAAATAAATGTAAGTTGTTCAAAATTTTTATACACGAAAAACACATTTCTTCTACATGGAAAACACACTTCTTACACAATTACAGATTATAGTATAACCTGTAAATAAGAAAGAGAGCAGTAAACAAAAGAAAGCTGCTGTTACATAGAAAGAAAGGATGATTGATTATGGATGAGAATTTTAGAGAAGAACAGGATCGTCAGTTCGACTCAGAAAGCCAAACACAGGAACAGACACAGACAGCTTCCGAACAGACGACGGAACAGATGAATATGCAGAATGAGAATAGCTCCTATGGACAGAACTATGGAAGCAGCAACGTATATGGACAGACTGGTGCAGAACAGAACGCAAATGCATATAACCGGCAGAATGCACAGAGTAGTATGTATCATGGAACACCGGGACAGAATATGTATTTTGGCGGTGCATTTTACTCCAGCAATCAGCATGCAGGATATAACAGCCAGACCGGCTATACATCAGCTTACACGAATCCATCAGGAAATGCTGCACAGGGTACAGGTGCTTCCACGCAGAATATGAATGGTTATTCCGAAAATGTAAATAAAGCAATGCAGAAGGCTGCTGAGAAGGAAAAGAAAAAATCAGAAAAGATGGTACGCTCGGCAAAGAAGAAAGCAGATAAAAAAGCTAAGAAAGAAATGAAGAAAACAAACGGTGGAAGAAGTACAGGAAAGAAGGTAGCGACGACTATAGCTGCGGCAGTTGTCTTCGGACTGGTTGCAGGCTGTGTCTTCCAGGGTGTTCGGTATGGAAGCGATAAGTTCTTAAAGAAAGAAAATCAGACGGTTCAGATCGGATCAGATACAACTACAAGCTCCGCTTTGCTCGATGCAAATGCATCCGGAAGCACCGGTGACTACAGTGTAGCAGATGTAAGTGCAACTGTAATGCCATCCATTGTATCCATAACAGGAACATATGTAACAACATATCAGTACTGGTTTGATACCTATGAGCAGGAGCAGTCAGGAGCAGGCTCAGGTATCATAATCGGAAAAGATGAAACAAGCCTTTATATCCTGACGAACTATCATGTGGTAAAGGATGCAAAAGAATTATCAGCAGGATTTATAGATGGTGAATCAGCCGGTGCAGAAGTAAAAGGCTATGACGAATCAAATGATGTAGCGGTTGTAACCGTTCCGTTAAAGAAGATCAAGGACGACACATTAAGTCAGATCAAAGAGATCACAATCGGTTCATCCGAGAACTTAAGAGTCGGAGATCCATGTATCGCTATTGGTAACGCGCTTGGATATGGACAGTCGGTAACAGTAGGATATATCAGTGCTCTTGACCGTGAAGTCAGTGTAGATGACGGAACTGTAAAGGTTCTTCAGACTGATGCAGCTATCAACCCTGGTAATAGTGGTGGTGCTCTTGTAAATATGAAGGGCGAACTGATCGGTATGAACACAGCGAAATATGTAGACAGTACAGTAGAAGGAATGGGCTACGCACTTCCTATATCCGATATACAGGATATCATCAACGATATTCTTGCAGGCAAGAGTACAACCAAATCAGGATCAACCTATCTTGGTGTAACCGTTAAAAATATCACATCTGAATATGCAGAAGGACTGAATATGCCGGAAGGAGTATATGTATATTCGGTAAGTGAAGGATCTCCGGCAGAGAAATGCGGACTTCTTACAGGTGATATCATTGTAGGTATTGATGGAAATGATATTTCAGACAGTACAGATCTTCAAAGCCAAATAGCAAGTGGAAAGGTTGGCGATGAGATCGAGATCGAATTCTACAGAAATGAAAAAGGCGAATATGTTAAGAAAACTGTAAAAGCAACTCTGGAAGCAAAGACAGAAGATTTGACCCAGAATAACTAGAAGTTTTAATATATACAGATAGAGAATATCAGACGGAAGCCCTGAATATGGACAGTTATATATATAAGTATAACAGCCATATTTGGGGCTTTTTTCAGGCATAAAAAAAAATGCAAAAAATGTCAAAAAAAGTGTTGACATCTGACGTCTGATTTAGTATTATATCAACTGTTCGCGGTACGAAACAACGAACGAACAAAGATCACAACTTACATATTTCATGATGATTCTCATCTGGAAAGCATGCAGAACATCAAAAAAGAAATTAAAAAAGTTGTTGACAAAGAACACTGAATGTGATAACATATAGAAGTTGTCGCTGATGAGTTCGACAACAAAGAACCTTGAAAAATTAACAACATGACAACCCTGAAATTCCAAATAAAGAATTTCAAAAAGAACGTAACAGACGCAAGTCTGATACAAACCAAGAACAGTAAAGGGTATAGATAATGACCAGAGTCATATCTGAACCCGGGACAAATTTTTAATGAGAGTTTGATCCTGGCTCAGGATGAACGCTGGCGGCGTGCTTAACACATGCA